>Ga0247808_10000022_pt1 | contig 207880 bp, 198 predicted proteins | sample UWRJL089202R1_FD_179914 | JGI IMG/M metagenome (GOLD analysis project Ga0247808, IMG submission 179914) | Plant litter microbial communities from Arlington Agricultural Research Station in Wisconsin, United States - UWRJ-L089-202R-1 | ecosystem: Environmental > Terrestrial > Plant litter >...
GATCTCTCCGGGCACGAGTTCGCCGGCGTCGATGCGTTCCTGTTCCTCGGCGGAGGGGAACCGGGGTGCGGTGCGGGCGGACTGGTAGGTGTTGAACAGGGTTTGGATGATGCCTTTGAGCTCCGGCGTGACCCCGCCGCGGAGGGGGTAGAGGCCGTTGCGGATCCCGCCGAAGGAGAACGTGGACTTCGCCTCGAGGACCTCCTCGTTGGGCGCCAGACCGTCGGGGTTCAACGCCGCCTGCCACTGCAGCGCCATGTCCCGGAGCGCGTCAGCGGGGTAGGCGAACCCGTCCGAGTCACCCAGCCGGGTGATCGGGTCGCCGTCGGTGCTGCGGCCGTAGACGGAGCCGGTGGCCGATTCGACTAGCCCGCCTCGGCCGCATCGACATCGGCGGGGTTCGCATCGAACCGACCGTGGACCTTGTAGTCGGCCAGGCCCTTCACGATCTCCTCGGCCGCGTCCAGCCCGAGTTCCCCGTCGGCCAGGGCTGCGGCGACGGTGGGGAACACGGGGTCGAGGACGGTGCCGCCCATCATGCGTGGGGCGATCTTCTCGCCCAACCGCACCCGGCGTTTCATCTCCTGCCCCGACGCCCCGGTCAACCGGGTCAACAGGTCGGTGTGGTGCGACGCGCCCAACCGCCACGCCAACGAGTCCCGACCCAACCCCGTCCGGGCCCGGTAGTCCACCACCGTGGCGGTGGTCACCCGGGCCAGATCCGCGGGCCGGCCGACCTGCTCGGTCATCTGCGTCAGCGCGACCAGTTCCGCATCGGTGAGCCCGTCGACATCGATCGAGCCCATCACCTCCTGCACCACCGCGGCGGCCCGCGCCAGGACCTGCAGTTTCTGTCCGAACACCCCGGTATGTGCCTGCTGCACGGAGGGGAGCCGTGCGGGGTCCCGCCAGGTGGGCTGCGGGGCACCCCGGCGACCCGCGCGAGGCGGCGCGGGTTCCGACCGCTCGCCGTCGATGGGAGTGTCGGTGGCTGCGTTTACGCTCGAGTCAGCGGGGACGTCGAAGGCTGCGGGAACGGGTGCCGGACCGGCCAGGCTGGTGTTCCAGTCCGGCGGAGTACCGCCGGTGGGAGTGTCTCCCAGCGGTGCGGTGGAGCCGTTTACGAGCTCTTCGTCCATACCCTCATTCTCCCACGAATCAAAGAATATTGTGAGGAAATGTCACGTTATCCACAAGGGAATCTCGAGAATACTTGCGACCGAGTCATTGCAGGTTCATAGGGACATCCAAGGGACCTCGACAAGCTCGATCAGCGACGGAGCGGGCTCAATCGTCAGCTGGGGGCGGCGGGGCGCGCGAGAACTAGGTGGCCTCTGCGTAGCGCTGGTAGGCGGCCGCGGCGAGCGCCGAAGCCCCGGTCAGGCCTCCTTCGGCCGGCGAGGCGACGGTGAGCCAGATGCCGTCCGCCATCAGGGTGACTTGGCACTCGTCGTCGGCGCAGCCCGCCCACGCCTCGACGCCGGAGGCCGGCCACTCGGCGCCCGTCTCCACCGTCAGGTCGATGGACTGCAGCGGAATCGTGGACGGGATTCCGGTAGGTGGAGTCTGAGCCCACAGTCCGCCCGCACCGGGAAGAATCGTGAGCTCAACCCCACCCGGCGAGGACTCGTCCGACCACCCGCACTGCACCAGCCCACCGCGCACCTGGGCCGCGCGGTTCTGGGACGCCCGCTCGTCAAGCGACAGCAGATCACCGCCGGTCGCGTCAACGAGGCCGCCGGAGTCGTTGAGGTCGTGAGGGCTGAGGAGCGCGCCGCACTCGGGGCGTGACGGCTCGGCCGGCTGGGCGAACTTCAGCGCACCGATCGAGTCAACGACCCCGCCGGCATAGGCCAGGAAGGACTCAGGGTCCAGGCCGGAAATGCCGACGGAAATGGAGATCCAGGTGGAACCGATGAGCACCTCGGCGCGGCAGCCCTCCCACTCGCCATCCCGGCACTCGGAGTACCCCTGGTCACCGAGGTACACGGGAAGCATGTTCCGCAGGCCGTCGTTCACGTCGGGCTCGACCAGGCTGAACTCTGCGGCTCCGTTCGGCAGCACCGACACGCGTACCTCCGGCGCCCGCCCCTGGCCGGAGGGCCCGATGTACCGGCAGTGCTGCTCGCCCGCGATCTGCAGGGCGGGTTCTGACATGGCCAACGTCACGGCCCTGGCAAAAGCGGTGATGTCCGCGGGGGGATCCTGTTGATCGAGCACCTCGGCCACCGGAAGGCCCAGAACCGCGGCCGCGGCGTCGAGCGGAACGGATGTGGCGCAGTCCATCAGCACGGTCTCGTCGTCCACTCCCGCCGCCACCGTGTTCTCCGGCATCGGAGTCGACGCCGCGCTGGGGGCAGACACCGGGCCGGCCGCACAGCCGGCCAGCAGCAGCAGCAGCGCCGCGACCCCGGTCGCTCGAGCCGGCAGCCGTCGACCCCGCATCGCTGCCCGCACCCCGGCGCTGCCCGCATCCCGGCACCGCGCGTATCCCGTCACTGCATCCATCCCGTTGCCCCCTTGCCGGTGTTGCCTCAGCTTCACCCTACGGCTCACCCCGCAGCACAGGCCGACCTCACGTACCCCCCGAAGGGGGCCGCCACCTCAGAGCACACGACCTACCGCGGCACACGGGACATGCCCACACCGGATGGCTACGCTGAAGGAATGAACCTTCCTCCCCTCGCCGCCCAGAAGCCAACCCGGCGCATCCACCACAACGATGTGTACGTCGACAACTATGAGTGGCTGCGCGACAAGGAGGCCCCCGAGGTGATCGCCCACCTCGAGGCGGAGAACGCCTACACGGATGCCCGCACCGCCCACCTGGAGATGCTGCAGGAGCAGATCTTCGAGGAGATCAAGGACCGCACCCAGGAGACCGATCTCAGCGTGCCCGTGCGCCGCGGGCAGTGGTGGCACTACACCCGCTCGGTCGAGGGCATGGAGTACGGCATCCATTGCCGCGCGCCCATCAGCGGCCCTGACGACTGGACTCCCCCGGTGATCGGGCCTGTCGCCGGCCCCGCCGGTGTCGGCGCAGCGACCGACCAGGCGGCCCAGACCCCCGGTCTGCCCGGCGAGCAGGTGCTGCTCGACGACAACGCCGAGGCCGCCGACCACGAGTTCTACTCGCTGGGCTCATTCGACGTGAGCGACGACGGCACCGCGCTGCTCTACGCGGTCGATGTCGAGGGTGACGAGCGCTACACCGTGCGCATCCGCACCATCGCCACCGGGGAGAACCTCGCCGACGAGATCCCCAACACCAGCTCCGGCGCACTCTTCGACCCCACCGGCCGCTACGTCTTCTACACCACGGTCGACGACGCCTGGCGCCCCGACACCGTCTGGCGGCACGAGGTCGGCACCCCGGCCGACACCGATGTGACGGTCTTCACCGAGCCCGACGAGCGCTTCTGGGTGGGCGTGGGCCGCTCCCGCAGCAACCGCTATCTCATGATCGAGGCGGGGTCCAGCGTCACCAGCGAGACCCACCTGCTCGACGCCGCTGACCCCACCGGAGAGTTCACCGTGGTGTGGCCGCGCCGCGACAACGTCGAGTACGACGTGGAGCACGCCGTCATCGACGGCGAGGACCGGCTCCTGATCGTGCACAACGACAACGCCGTGAACTTCGAGCTCGTCAGCGTGGCCGCCGGCGACCCCCGGGGCGACAAGCGCGTGGTGCTGGCGCACAACGACCGTATCCGCCTCGAGAGCGTCGACGCTTTCCGGGACTTCGTGGTCGTGGAGTACCGCAAGGACGGCCTCACCCAGGTTGCCTACGCCACCAAGCGCGGGGGCGGACTCACCGAGCTGACCTTCGACGAGGCACTCTATTCGGTGGGCATCGGCAGCAACCCGGAGTGGAACCAGCCCACCATCCGGCTGGGCTACACAAGCTTCGTCACCCCGTCGACGGTGTATGACTACGTCGTCGCCACGGGCGAGCTGCGCCTGCTCAAGCAGCAGCCGGTGCTCGGCCACTACGACCCCAGCCTGTTCGAGCAGCGGCGCGAATGGGCCGTGGCCGCCGACGGCACCCGGGTGCCCATCTCGATCGTCTACCGCACCGACCTCGTGGCCCCCGGCACCCCGGCGCCCACCCTGCTCTACGGCTACGGCTCCTACGAGATCAGCATCGACCCGTCGTTCAGCATCGCCAGGCTCAGCCTGCTCGACCGTGGCATGGTCTTCGCCGTCGCCCACGTGCGCGGCGGCGGCGAGCTCGGCCGCGCCTGGTACGAGAGCGGCAAGACCCACCGAAAGCGCAACTCGTTCACCGACTTCATCGCCTGCGCCGAGCACCTCATCGATTGCGGGTACACCTCGCCCGACCGGCTCGTCGCCGAGGGACGCAGCGCCGGCGGCCTGCTGATGGGCGCCGTGGCCAACCTGGCCCTGCCCTCTTCTCCGGCATCCTGGCCGGCGTGCCGTTCGTCGACCCGTTGACCTCGATCCTCGACCCCAGCCTGCCGCTCACCGTGATCGAGTGGGACGAATGGGGCGACCCGCTGCACGACGCCGAGGTGTACTCCTATATGAAGTCGTACTCTCCGCTGGAGAACGTGCACCAGACGCGCTATCCGCGCATCCTCGCCGTCACCAGCCTCAATGACACCCGGGTGCTTTACGTCGAACCGGCCAAGTGGGTCGCCCGGCTGCGTGAAGTGGGGGCGGACGCCCTGCTCAAGACCGAGATGTCGGCCGGCCACGGTGGAGTGTCCGGCCGCTACGCCGGCTGGCGTGAGCGGGCGTTCGACTACGCCTGGATCGTCGATGCGGCAGGCGCGCACCCGTCCGGGGAGGGCGAGCTGGCCTCTCTCGGTGCCGACGGGATCACCGAGGCCTAAGCAACCGGCGCATTCGTGTTCACGCCGGGCCTATCGACCCTGGTTGAGGGCGGTCAGCTTGCCAGTAAGGTGAGCTGATCGCCCAGCGCAGCTGGATTGGCGGGGGCTTCCAGCAGCTCACCTGACGCGACGGAGACTGTGCCGAGGGGAGCGTTGGTGTGAAGCTCGCGTTTCTGACCGCCGGACGGCGCCCCGCCCTGTCGCGCATCGACCTGGTCGTGCTGCACGGTATCGCCCTGGTGCTCATTGCCAACCTCATCGGCCTGGCACTGCACGGTGACGGTTTCAACGTCGTCGTCGACGGCTGGATGGCGCTGCTCAGCGACTGGGCAGCCGTCACCCTCGTCTGGCTGGCCGTGTACCGCGGCACATCCAGGCGCCCAGACGTCGTTCTCGCCGCCGCAGCAGTGACGGCACTGGCCGCGGGCGACACCGCCTACCGTCTGCTCCCCGAGGCGTCCGCCGGTGACGTGTTGCCGACGCTCGCCGACAGCGCCTATCTAGGCTTCTACCTCCTGATGCTGGGCGTCGTCGCGGTACTCGCGCACCGGTCGCTGCGGAAACAGGCGTGGCCGGTGCTGCTGACCAGTGCCGTGGGCGCCCTGGGGGCCGCCTCGGTGCTGGCCGTCCTGCTCAGTCCAGCCCTGGATGCCGCGAGCGGCAGGCCGCTCTCGGCGCCCATCCTGCTCAGCATCGCCTTCCCGATTCTGGACCTTCTGCTCATCGCCGCACTGGCCGGCATCGCGGCCACACCGGTGCGGGTGCTCGGCAGGTCCGGTCTGCTTCTGGTGGCCGGGCTGCTGCTCTTCGCCACCGCCGATGTGTTCTATGCCCGGCGAGTGCAGTTCGACCCCGTTCTGATCGGCACCGCTCTGAACGGCGCCTGGGCCGTCGGCTTCGCCCTCATCACGATCTGGGTGCTGGTGACCACCCGCACCCGCCCAGATCGGACAACGGTCACCGCCGCATCCGATGGATCGGCTTACGCCGCCACCGCCATCGCGGCTCCGCTCGTGGCCACCGCCTCCGGTCTGGCCGTGCTCCTCGTCGCCAGCCAGACCGAGGTCTCCGTCCTGGCCGTGAGCCTGGCCGGCAGCGCGCTGGCCCTCGCCGCCGTCCCGCTGGCCTCCCGGCAACGTCTCCTGCACTCCCTCTCCCGCACCGACGAGCTCACCGGCCTGCCGAACCGCCGGGCTCTGGCCATGGATGTCGCCACCCGCCTCCGCGCCGTCGACGCACGCCCCAGCGCCCTTCTGGTGCTCGACCTGGACAGGTTCAAGGAGGTCAACGACAGCCTCGGCCACGAAGCCGGCGACCGCCTGATCGAACGCATCAGCGCCCGCCTCACGGGAGCCCTGCAGGCCGGCGACCTGCTCGCCCGGCTCGGCGGCGATGAATTCGCCGTGCACCTGCACCATGCCGACCGGATGCGCGCCACGGCGATGGCCCGCCGGCTGCGGGCGGTCACCGCCCGCCCCATCGTGATCGACGGTCTCAGCCTTGAGCTCGGCCTGAGCATCGGCATCGCGCTCTCCCCCGAGCACGGATCCGACCTCAGCGGACTGCTGCGCAAGGCAGACATGGCCATGTACTCGGCCAAGGCCGCGCGGATGGGCCAGCGTATCTACTCCGCCGGTGACGACAGCCACGACGGGGCCCGGCTGCGCACACTGCACGAGCTGCGCATGGCCCTGACCGACGACCAGTTAGTGCTGCACTACCAGCCCAAGGTGGACCTGGCCAGCGACACCGTGCCCGGCGTCGAGGCGCTCGTGCGCTGGAACCACCCCACCCGCGGCCTTCTCTATCCCGCCGATTTCCTCGACGTCGCCGAGAACGGCGGCCTCATGCGCACCCTCACCCGGGTGGTCCTCGAGCTCGCGCTCGACCAGGCCGCGATCTGGCAGGCACAGGGACGCGAGCTGACCGTGGCGGTGAACCTGTCCTCCCGCTCCCTCGCCGACTACCAACTCGTCGGGGTGGTCACCCGGATGCTCGCGGCCAGGGGACTGCCCGGCTCAGCGCTCATGCTCGAGGTGACCGAGGAATTCCTTTTGGTGGACCGTGACCGGGCGCGGAACATCCTGATGCGGCTGCGCAGCGCGGGCGTGCTCATCGCGGTTGACGACTTCGGCACCGGCTACAGTTCGCTGGCCTACCTGCGCGACCTGCCCATCGACGAGCTCAAGCTCGACCAGTCCTTCGTCATCCCGATGCTCGATGATGATCGGGCCTCCGCGCTGGTGGCGTCCTCCATCCACCTGGGCCACAGCCTCGGCATGCGCATCGTGGCCGAGGGCGTGGAGAGCGCGGAGGTACTCGACCAGTTGGCGCACTTCGGCTGCGACATGGCGCAGGGCTACTTCGTGTCGCGCCCGGTCTCCGCCAGCCACCTGGAGCGCTGGCTCGATGACCGAGCGGTCCTCCCGATCGACGTTCCCGCCGGCCGCTGACCTCCTATCCCGCCCGGGCCGGGCGGAATAGAGTGAGCGCCAAGCAGAGGAGCAGATCATGCAGATCGACCGCGTCGAACTTGAACCGCGCACCATGCTGGGGCTGCACGAGAGGGTCAAGATGGCCGACCTCACCGACTATTTCATGCGAGCCTTCGAGACCTCGGCCGCCGAGCTCGCCGAGCAGGGCCTCGCCCCGGCAGGCCCGCCGCTCGCGCTGTATCACGGCATGCCCACCGACACAGTCGATGTGACCGCCGGGTTCCCGGTTGCCGGTGCCGCTCACGGCACCGGCAACGTCGTGGTCACGGAACTGCCGGTCGGCGAGGCCGTGACGAGCATCTACACCGGACCCTACGACGGGATGACTCGCACCTACGACGAGATCGCCGTCTGGATGCGCGAGCACGACCTGAAGACGGGAGCCGACATGTGGGAGGAATACCTCACCGGACCCGATGTCGACCCGGATCCCGCCACCTGGCAGACCCGGATCGTCCTGCCCCTCGCCTGAGCGGACGTTACGGCCCCGACGGGCCCGGCCCGGCAGGGCAGCGCCCGGGATGTCGGCGGCTGCGTGAGAACATGGAGCCATGCCGCCGCCTCTCGATCCCACCCGCCGGGCGGCCGGCGCATCCGATTGGAAGGCGGCCGTCGCGGCCCTCAGCGGCGGGCTGCCCGCGGACGCGCCGACGCCCGACACGGTCGCGGACTCCCCCGACGCCCGCACGACCATGGGCCTGCTCTTTGAGATGCGGGAACAGACTCCCCGCAGCGCCGACCGCTGGCGCGGCGCCACCGCCGTGCGCGCCTCTGCCACCCGCCGCCGGGCCGGCGCCTACCGGCTCGGCGTGCGTCCGGTGCTGCGCAGCGACTCGGGCAAATGGGTCAAGTCCACCATCACGTGGAGCAACGTGGGCTACCAGCTCAATCGGCTCAACCTCAACGTGGAGCAGCACCGCTGGTTCTGCCAGTTCGTGCCGCTGCACCGGGTCGACAGGCCGGTCTACAACGGCCAGGACACCGAGTGGCTCTACCTCGACGAGTTCGAGAGCCCGCTGCTCTGGCACCTGCTCGCGGAGGCGGCGCGCCTCGGCATCGGTCTGGCCGGCAGCCACAAGGACGCCCAGGTCACCGTGGGCACCACGGCGACGGTGCACCTCGACGCCGCGCTGACCCCCGCGGCCCTGACCCTCTCCCCCGTGCTCACCGTCGACGGCCGGGCGTATCCGTTGGGCGACGCGGGCAGCATCGGCGACCACGGCGTCTACGCGTTCTCGCTGGGCACCGACCCGGCCATCGTTCTGGCACCCAGCGTGGCCCCGCTCAATGCAGAACAGCGCACCCTGCTGGGAAGCGCCGGGGCCTTGGACCTGGTCGTGCCGGCGGGCGAGATCGACGAGTTCCTGCGCGAGTACTACCCGACTCTCCGCCGCGGCGTGCCGGTGACGAGCACGGATGCCTCCATCGAGTTCCCGCCCCCGCCGCCGCCCGTGCTCGTGCACACCGTGAGTTTCGAGCCCAAGCGGGCCGTGCGGCTGGACTGGCAGTGGCAGGGCGACCGTGACGAAGAAGCCGAGACCGAACTGCTGGGCCGTGTGGCCGACGCCGTTCCCGGCCTGCCGGTGCCGGCCGACCCGGACGCCCCCACCGTGACGCTGAGCGGCCTGCCCGCCGCGGAGTACACCGACAAGGCGCTCCCCCGACTCGGCGAGGTGGCCGGGCTGCGCGTGGACCTGGTCGGTGCCAAGCCGGACTACCGCGAGCTCACCGCCACCCCGCAGCTGATCGTGACCACTGTGGAGACCGAGAAACGCGACTGGTTCGACCTCGGCGTGCTCGTGAAGATCGACGGCCGCAGCATCCCGTTCGACCCCATCTTCCGGGCTCTGGCCACGGGCCGCAAGAAACTGCTGCTGGTCGACAACAGCTACCTCTCGCTCACCCAGCCCGTGTTCGACCGCTTGCGCGACCTCATCGACGAGGCCAGGGCACTGCAGGAGTGGGAGACGGGCCTCCGGATCAACCGGCACCAGGCCAGTCTGTGGTCGGACTTCGAGGATCTCGCCGACGAGACCGAACAGGCCGTCTCCTGGCGAGCCGCCGTTGGCGGGCTGCTGAGCCTCGAGCGCGCCGACACGGATGCGGAGGGTGCGGCGGCGCTACCCGGCGCCATTCCCCTGCCCGCCGGATTGAACGCCACCCTGCGCCCCTACCAGGTGGCCGGATTCGAGTGGCTCGCGTTCCTCTGGGAGCACGGCCTCGGCGGCATCCTGGCCGACGACATGGGACTCGGCAAGACCCTGCAGACCCTCGCGCTGCTCAGTCATGCCGTGCAGCATTCGGTGGGCCCCGAGGCGGGTGCCCCAGTAACCGCACACTCCGCGCCGCAGCGCCCGTTCCTCATCGTGGCGCCCACCTCGGTCGTCTCCAACTGGCTCACCGAGGCCGCCCGGTTCACCCCGAACCTGCGGGTCGGGTCGGTGTCGAGCACCCAGGCCACCAGCGGGCTCCCCCTGGCCGAGCAAGCCGAGGGCCTGGACGTGCTCGTCACCTCGTACGCCCTGTTCCGGCTCGATGCCCGGGCGTACCAGGCGCACGGCTGGGCGGGGCTGATCCTCGACGAGGCGCAGTTCGTGAAGAACCGCACCTCCCAGCTGCACCGCGCTGCCCGCGACCTCGACGTGCCGTTCAAGCTGGCCGTGACGGGCACACCCATGGAGAACAACCTGCTCGAGCTCTGGGCGCTGTTCTCCATCGTCGCCCCTGGCCTGTTCCCCTCGGCCCGCCGGTTCACCGAGGAGTACCTGCGCCCGGCCGAGCGCAAGGTGCGCTCCCAGGGCGAGCTGATCGAGCGGCTGCGGCGCCGCATCCGCCCGCTCATGCTGCGGCGCACCAAGGATCTCGTCGCCCGCGACCTGCCAGCCAAGCAGGAGCAGGTGCTGCGGGTGGAGCTCGACCCGCGCCACCGGGAAATCTACGACACCTTCCTGCAGCGGGAACGCCAGAAGCTGCTCGGGCTGATGGAGGACCTGGAGGCCAACCGGTTCATCGTCTTCAGGTCGATCACACTGCTTCGCATGCTGAGCCTGGATGCGTCGCTGGTCGACGACGAGTACGCCGACGTGCCATCGAGCAAGCTCGACGCGCTGTTCGAGCAACTCGACGAGGTGGTCGCCGAGGGCCACCGGGCGCTCATCTTCAGCCAGTTCACCTCATACCTGGCCCTGGCCGCGGCGCGGCTGGAGAAGCGCGGCATCCGCTACAGCTATCTCGACGGCGGCACCACGGACCGACCCGCCGTCATCGACGAGTTCAAGACCGGGGATGCCCCGGTGTTCCTGATCAGCCTCAAGGCCGGCGGGTTCGGCCTCAACCTCACCGAGGCAGACTACGTGTTCCTGCTCGACCCCTGGTGGAACCCGGCCAGCGAGTCCCAGGCCATCGACCGCACCCACCGGATCGGCCAGACCAAGAGCGTCATGGTGTACCGGCTCGTGGCCGCCGACACCATCGAGGAGAAGGTGATGGCGCTCAAAGACAGCAAGGCCAAGCTCGTGCAGGCCGTGCTCGACGACGACGCCGTCTTCGCGCAGTCGCTCACGGCCGACGACATCCGGGGCCTCCTCGAGCCCTAATCCCCCCTCGAGGAGTTCGCGAAGGTGCGGAGGGTTACTTGACCAGGGCGAAGCCGCCGGTCCAGTTGATGGCGCCTCCGGCGGCGAGGGTGAGTTGCAGGAAGCCGAGGGCCTCGAGCTCACGGGCGCGCTTGAGGGCTCCGGCGTCGACCGCGGCCACGCCACCGGCGGTGATCACGCCGATCAGGGCTTCCTTGGCGGATGCGTCGTCGCCGGCGATCAGAACCGTGGTGGGCACGGCACCGCCGACGGAGCCGGTGGCCAGGGTCGCGGCGAAGGTTGTGTTGAACGCCTTGAGCACGCGGGCGCCGGGAATGGTCTCGGCGATCACCTGGGCGGCCGAGCCGTCGGCCGGCACGACGAGCGAGTCGAAGGTGGCGAAGTCGAGCGGGTTGGTGATGTCCACGACGATCTTGCCGTCGAGCTGGCCCGCGTACTGGGCGAGCACCCCGGCCACGGCCGGGTAGGGCAGTGCGAGAACGACGATGTCGCCGGTGAGGGTGTCGCCCGCCACGCCCGACACGACGGTGGACCCGGCGGTCGCCGCGGCTGCGGCGGTCTTCTCGGCGTCCTGCGCGAGAAGCTGCACGGTTGCGCCTCCCGTGGCCGCGATCGCTGCGATGGCCGTGCCCATGTTGCCTGCTCCGATGATGCTGACGCTCGTCATGACGTGCTCCTTCTCGCCTTCCGGCGATTCATTAGTTGTTGATACAAGTAATGTACCGCAGATTACTTGTCGCGTCAACCAAACAGTGCGGACATTGGCTAAGCTGGAGTCATGGACACGAACGAGACAGACACCGTGCAGGGACTCAACCAGGCTCAATTGCAGGCCTGGATGCGTTTTGTGGCCGTAGTGGAACTCGTCCCCGGCCTGCTGGACTCCCAGTTGCAGCGCGACTCCGACCTCAGCCACTTCGAGTACTACGTGCTCGCCATGCTCTCCGAGGCGCCCAACCGCACACTGAGGATGACCGGGCTCTCGTCGATGACCAACTCCAGCCTCCCCCGGCTCTCCCACGTGGTGCGCCGCCTCGAAGAGCGCGGCCTGGTGCAGCGCAGCCCCTGCCCGACCGACCGCCGGGCCACGAATGCCTCACTCACCGCTGACGGCTGGGCCGTCGTGCAGGAGGCCGCACCCGGGCACATCCGCACGGTGCGCGAGAACGTCATCGACCCGCTCACCGACGAACAGGTGGCCCAGCTCAACGCCATCTCCAACCAGTTGCTGCAGAAGCTCGACCCCACCAACCGCCTCAACTCCGGGGCACCCGAAGGAGCCTGATCGTGCGCATCACCCAGCTGGCGCCCGGCGAGGTCTTCGTCTTCGGGTCGAACGCGGCGGGGATGCACGCCGCCGGGGCGGCCGCGATGGCGCACGAACGATTCGGTGCGGTCTGGGGTCAGGGCCACGGCCTGCACGGACAGTCCTACGCCATCAACTCGATGAGCGGGTTGGCCATTCTGCAGGCCGAGGTGGCCGGATTCGTGGACTTCGCCGCGCAGCATCCGGAGTTCAGGTTTCTGGTGACCGAGATCGGCTGCGGCATCGCCGGCTACACTCCCGCCGAGGTCGCACCATTCTTCGCCGGCGCGAGCGACAACGTGGTGTTGCCGCCCCGTTTCGCCCAGGAGCTGGGGCGCTGAGGTGCTCCGGCGGGGATATCAGCCCTCGACAAGCTCGATGAAGGCACTCAGCTGCGCCAGCGTGCCGGCGTTGTGCGGCAGGGCGTCCGTGAGCGCGGGCGAGTAGAGCAGGTAAGCCGCCCACTGGGCCCGCGAGATGGCCACGTTGAGCCGGTTGGCCAGGAGCAGGAACTCCAGCCCCCGCGGCACCTCTTCGGCACTGGACGCGGCGAGCGACACTATCGCCACCGCGGCCTCACGGCCCTGGAACTTGTCGACCGTGCCCACGCTGACGTCGTGCCAGCCGGCCAGGGCGAGCCGTTCGCGGATCACCTCGACCTGGGCGTTGTAGGGCGCCACCACGATGAGATCCCCCTGCCCGAGCGGGGTGCTCACCCCGCCGACGGTCCAGGCGCGACCCAGCAGCGAGCGGACGAGTTCGACCACGGCGTCGGCCTCCTCCGGCGACGAGGTGGAGTTGAGGGTGTGCGGCACGGGCAGCGGATGCAGGCCGGGCAGGACGCCGTCGAGGTGCCGGGCGGCGGCCCGGGATTCCAGTTTGCCCTCGTAGGAGAGCCGCGACACCGGCGCGCACACGGCCGGATGCATACGCCAGCTCTTGGCGAGGAAGTAGCCGAACTCGCTCGGCAGCACGTCGTGGCCGTCGGTGAGCCAGCCGAGCGCCGAGACGTCGACAGGTTCGGGGTGCGAGCCCTGACTCACCTGCGGCAGCTGCTGCGGGTCGCCGAGCAGCAGCAGGCACCGGGCCGCGACGGCGGAGGCGATGGTGCTGGCGAGCGAGAACTGGCCGGCCTCGTCGATCACGAGGAGGTCGAGCGAGCCCGGTTCGATGCGCTGGGCGTTGCTGAAGTCCCAGGCCGTTCCCCCGAGCACGAACCCACCGGGCTGCCCGGTGAACTCGGCGAACCGGCTGGGCGACAGGGCCGTCCACCCGGCGTCCCGGGCTTCCTCCCCTGACTTGGCCTTCTTGCCCACGTGCCCGGCCGCCAGGCCCGCCTTGAGGACGGCGGAGAGCATGTTCTCCACTGTCGCGTGCGACTGAGCCACCACGCCGATCTTCCAGCCGTGGTCGCGCACGAGTTCTGCGATGACCCGGGAGCCTGTGTAGGTCTTGCCGGTGCCGGGCGGGCCCTGCACCGCCAGGTAGGAACGGTCGATGCTGAGCAGGCTGTCACGGATGGCCGCGGTGATATCCCCGCCCGCGTCGGGAAGCGCCTCACCGGCACGGCGCCGCGGCGGAACCCGGCGCAGGATGTCCAGCGCCGCATCCGGCAGCATCGCCGGCAACGCGTCGAGCACCTGCCGGCCCCATTCGGCGATCGCAGGTACCTGCGTGCCCGGCGGCGGCGGCGTGGCCGGCGCGAGCGCCATGGGCAGCTGGTCGTAGGGCTCTCCGCCGCGGCCGAGCTTCTCGGTGACGCAGAGCACCTCCTCACCGGTGGCCTCGTCGACGAGGCCGGTGATCTCGGTTCGTTCGTGGGCCACCCGGGAGCCGGGCTCGCCGGTCTGTGCGAGCGGCGGGTAGGGCGCGTCATAGAGCAGGAACGGCCGCTGGCCGAGCTTGAGCGAGCTGCCCGGCGCGGCCTCGCCCTCGATGCGCAGCACCCGGGAGAGGTTGCGGTCCCGGCCCACCAGGGCCCAGTCGCGGTCGACTGTGGCGTGCTGCACGATCAGCACGTCGCGGGTGGCCGACCACTCGTCGGCGGGGTTCCGCAGTCTGTCGAAGTGCTCCTGCCAGAACTTCTTGCCCTCGCGGCGGTGATAGTCGATGGCGGCGCCGGCCAGGGCGATCGCGGTCTGGTCGGGCGTGCGGTCGCCGGGCGGCGCATCCGCCACCTGCGCCGCCAACGCCAGGTAGACCGGGCTGGGCTCCCGCACCGGGATGTCGAGCTCGAGGTCGCGGGACGCCGCGCGGGGCACTCCCGCCTCGTCGGCCCGGGCCAGAAGCCAGTCGCGCAGCCGCAGGGTGGAGAGGCAGTCGTACTCGTTGTAGTCGGCGATGGCATCGAGTTTGGCCTCGGCCACGGCGAGGTCGCCGTCGCGGAACAGGGCGCGGGAGTCGGCGTATTCGGTGATCGAGTCCGCAGCGTTGTCGACGCCCTCGCGGTGGTCGTCGCCCATGTACAGCGGCTCGAGCTTCTTGATCGAGTAGCTGTGCGAGCCCACCCGCAGGCTCTTCTTGACGACCGGGTAGAGGTCCACGAGCACGTTGGCGCGCAGCAGGTCGTCGACCGCGTCTTCACCCACGCCGTGCCGGGCAGCGAGGGACAGCAGGTGGGTGCGTTCGTAGGCGGCGTAGTGGTAGATGTGCAGGTTCGGATGAGCGGCACGGCGCGCGGCCACGTAGGCGAGGAAGTCGATCAGGGCCTGGCGTTCCTCGGCGTAGTCGTGCGCCCAGAACGCCCGGAAGGTGCCGTCCTGCTCGATGAGTCCGAACAGGTAGTCAAGGCCCCACTCCACGGTGTCGTCGCCGACGGCCGCCTCGCTGTAGAGCGGGTCGCCCTCGAAGTCGAAGAAGATGTCGCCGGCATCCGGTTGGGGCAGCGCGCCGAGCGCCACCGGGTTGTACACCTCGAAGGCCGGGGCGTCGGTGTGACCGGACGCGCCGCTGGCGAGTTGCCGGGAGACCAGCTGCAGCCGCGCCTGCGCCCGGAGCGCGTCGGCCGTGGCGTCGACGAGCCCGTCGACCGGGCCGCGGCTCGCGGCGAGCTGCTCGATGGTATCGATGCCGGCTTCGAGCAGGTGTCGCCGCTGGGTGAGCCGCATCCCGGCGACGAGGAGCACATCGCGATGAGCCTCGACCTCGAGGGCGCACGCCGCACATCGCCCGCAGGCGGCATAGCGCGGGTCGCCCCACGCCGTGGGCTCGGGGTCGGCGACCCTCTCGTCGATGAGGCGTTCGAGCCGGGCGCGGCGCTTGCGGTAGACCGGCAGGATGTCACGCAGCCGGTGAGTGCTCGTGCGCCCGTCGCCGAGGAGCAGGTGCACATTCTCCCCGGTCGGGATGCCGAGCCTGTCGAGCTGGTCGCTGTACGCGGCCACCTGCAGCAACGCCGTGATCTTGGCCGAGCGCGCCAGCTTGGTGTCGAAGACCTCGTAGGAGCCGGACTCGGTGCGCATGATGAAGTCGGCGAACCCCACGAACCGGCCGTCGAAGAAGGTGGCCTGGAAGAGCACATCCGCGCCGGCCCGGAACGCGTCGGCGGTGAGGGCGGCGGCCTGTGGCAGCTCGCGCATCGACGGCCGGGCGAACTCGACGACCTGGCGGGTGCCGCGCAGCTTCTCGAGGTAGCGCAGCTCGTGCTCGTCGCCGAGGGAACCGGCCCGGCGCAGCATGGCGTCACCCGCGTCGGGCACGGCCTCCACCCGGCCGAGCTTGGCGTCGAGGGTGCGCATCACGGCCCACTCGCAACCCGCGGCGGCGCCGAGGTCACTGGCGCTGAAGATCACTGTGGAATCGAGCAAGAACACGCTGAGCCTCCGGCTGCTTGGATGGGGTCAGGTTACCCGACGGCACCGACACCGCAGCGCGCGCTGGCCGCCGGTTGCGGGCGCCGGGCGGGTTTACGATTGACCGGTGACCACAGTCCTCGCCCACGAACCGGATGCCTCCCGCTATGCGCTCTACCTCGACGGCGAGCTGGCCGCAGTGGCGGACTATGTGGCCCAGGGCGAGATCCTCTCGTTCAACCACACCTTCACCGACCCGGCCCGACGCGGCCAGGGTTTGGCCGGCCAGGTCGTGACGTTCGCCATGGACGACGTCGAGAACACGAGCAACCGGGCGGTCTCACCGGACTGCTGGTACGTGGCCAAATGGTTCGACAAGCATCCCGAGCGCGCCGGCCTGCTGCGGGCACACCGCTGACCATTCGGTCAGATCGAGAACTCGCCCAGGTCGGAACCGGCCGTCTGAGCCGGACGTAGGATCGCGTCGCCGTCGGACGCGTCACCGTAGGAGGACGTGACCATGATCGGCATGTGGTCGGACGTGCCGCGAGGCAGGGTCTCGACGTTGTCGATGGTGAGGCCAACCGACGTGGCGAGGTCGAAGTGGCCGCGGAAGAACTTGTACCGCGTGTAGGTGCGGCTGTCGCTCAGGGTGAGGTCGTACCCGGACTCCTTGACCTCATTGCTGAGGTGCTTCTTGAAGATGGGGTAGTTGTAGTCGCCCACCATCAGGGTCGGCAGGTTGGGCCCGAGCACATTGAGCTCGGCGTGCGCCGACCGGATCTGATTGCGTCGCAGGGAGTTGAGCGCGGTGAGCGGGGCGGCGTGGAACGACGCCACGACCAATTCGCGTTCCGCAGCCATGTCATACAGGAGCGTGCCGATCAGGCGTTCGTGCGCCGGGGTGAGCACCCTGTCGTGCAGCGACTTCTTCAGCGCGAAAGTCTGCGTCTTCCGCGCGGTGAACCGGTCCCGCCGGTAGTAGACGGCCAGGCCGAGCCGGTTGCGGGTGGTGGAGTCCGCCAGGTGCAGCAGGCCGACCTCGGCCGGCAGGTCGAGGGTGTCGCATTCCTGCAGACACAGCAGGTCGGGGTCGTACTGTTCGACCAGGGCGATGAGCTCCCCGCTGGCACGGTTCTTGCGGAGGTTGTAGCTGATGACCTTCACGTCAGACCTATCTCTGAATGGTGACTAGACAACAAGCCTACGTTCGCCGGGGCCGAACACGCACATCCGGAAAGCCGCCGAGCGAGTCAGACGCGCCGGCGGGGAGCGCGCTGGTACCGTGTAGTCACCTCGGCGCCCGAACGCCACAGTCACCCGGCGCCCGAACGCCGACTGCCAGATTGGATGCTTGCCCCGTGAAACCCTGGACGTTCACCACCTACACGGTTGCGGCGTTCGCCTGCAGCGGTCTGGCCGTGGCTCTCTTGATCTTCAACGCCGCAACGGCCAACTCGATGCTGTCGACGCTGCTGCCCGTGGCCATCGGCGCTCTCGTTCTGGGCGGGATCTTCTCGGTGCGCGCCCGCGTACTGCGCTACCGCTCCCGCGACATCACCAAGCGGGACAACACCAAGCGCTGAGCCGCTGCCCCACTGACCCAGCCCAACGGTGGCCCGGCGTATCGGGCAACCGGCAAGCCTGCTACCGTGCCCGGCATCAGGTCCGTCGCGCGCCCCGGCCTGCAGACGGGCGGTCGCGACGGCCCGTCACCCTGGGGAGACACGCCATGTCCGACACCGAGCCGCCGGGCGGCAAACGACCCACTCCCCTCTGGCGCACGCTGCTGTACATCCTGCTGCCCATTGTGGGCCTGGGCCTGCTCGTCGCAGCGTTCGTCTTCGCGCTCTCCGGACGCAGCGGGCCGGTCGACCTCAGGGCCGACCTGGACGCGGGCACGAGCCTGAGCGTGCAGGTGCCCAACGCGGCGATCAGCCTCGAACCCAGTTCGGACGACCAGGTTCACGTGCGCATGGCGGGCTCCTTCTTCGGCAACAAGCCCACCTTGGATGTCACGACCACCGGAGGCGTGACCGAGGTGCGGGGCGGCTGCCGGCCGCAGATCTTCTCGCGCTGCGCCATCACCGTGGCCGTGCAGCTTCCCCGGTCGCTGCCGGTGACCGTGACGGGGCAGAATGGCCGCATCACCGCATCGGCCCTGACCGGACGAGTGGACCTCAGCACCACGAACGGCGCCATCGAGACCGACGGCACCGTGGGCCGGGTCACCATGCAGACCACGAACGGTGACATCCGGCAGAGCGGTGCCACCTCGAAGATCGTGGCGGCCGTCACCACCAACGGATCGGTCACCCTGGAGTTCGCCGACGCGCCGTACTCGGTGGATGCGTCCAGCACGAACGGTGCGGTCACCGTGCGGGTGCCCGTGGACGGTGTGAGCTACCTGGTCTCCGCCCGCACCACCAACGGCGCTGTGAACACCGATGCGGTGCCCTCCGACAGCACGTCCCGCCGGTCGATCACCGCGGAGACCACCAACGGCGCCGTCACCGTAGAAGCCCTGGACTAGCGTCCGCTCCGACCTGGCAGAGCATATCTGGCAGGATGGCGGCATGAGCGCGCAGCAGACCGGAACCGTCGTGGCCGTGAGCCGGGACGACAAGCACCGGTTCAGTAAGCCCGTCGTGCCGAGCATCACCCTGCTGGCCGGGTACGGCATCGAGGGCGATTCGCATGCCGGAGCCACCACCCAGCACCGCTACCTGATTCGCACCGACCCGACCAGGGCGAACCTCACCCAGGTGCACCTGGTGCGCTCCGAACTGTTCGACGAGCTTCTCGCCGCGGGTTTCACGGTGTCGGCCGGGCAGCTCGGCGAGAACATCACCACGGCGGGCATCGACCTGCTCGCCCTGCCGGTCGGCACACGTCTGCACCTGGGCGCCGACGCTGTCGTCGAGGTCACCGGCATGCGCGACCCGTGCTCGATGATCGACAAGTTTCAGCAGGGCCTCAAGAAGACCCTGAAGACCACGGATGCGTCGGGCCGGATCCTGCGCAAGGCCGGCATCATGGGCATCGTCGTCGTGGACGGCACGGTGGCACCGGGCGACGAGCTGCGCGTGGAACTGCCCGCCGGCGAGCACCGGCCTCTCGGCGTGGTCTAGCCCTGCAGGCGACTCACCCGGGTCTCGACGAGCTCGACCGGCGCCAGGGGCCCCGCACCGGTGGTTGAGCCTGTCGAAACCCGGCGGGGCCGGTCGAGAATTCGGCTTAGAGCTCTTCGGTGGGGTGGAACCACGGCGGGTAGACGGCGACCTTGGGCTTGTGGCTGGCCGCGGCGAGGATCGGCTTGACCGCATCCCGCACCCGGTCGTTGGCGACACCGATCAGGGTGATCAGCCCGAAGGGCACCTCGCCGGGAACCAGCAGCTCCGCCTTGAGGATCGCGTCGGAATCCAGGTCGGCACGGAGGGTGCGCAGCAGGCGGTCGGCGCTGTCGGCTGTGGCGCCGAAGCGGGTGCTCGCGAAGGCGGCATCGCCATCCGTCACCGCGAAGTGGGTGACCGTGGGGTCGGCCGCCAGGGCGACCTGCTGGTCGAGCACCTTCTTGACCGTGGAGACCAGGATCACGAAGTCGAAGGCCGCGGCGTCGTGCGCGTCGTCGGAGAGGCGGGGGTCGAGCGATTGGGCCCGGATGTTCTCCCAGACCAGGGCGTTCGGCGACAGGAAGAACGGCACGTGACCGGCGACGGCGGGGCTGTCTGGTCCGGCGACCAGGGCCTCGCGGCGGGCCTGGCGGTTCTCGGGCGACGAGATGTCGACGACCGGGCGCTCTTCCCAGGCTTCACTGTTGTCGGCCAGCAGCCGGCCGGTGGCGAGGATGCCGGGCAGGTTGCGGATGTGGGTGAGGTGGTAGATCCGCTGCTCGCCCACGTTGTCGTCGTGGCGCTTGGTCTTGGCGGTGCCTGTCGTGATCGGTGCGACCACGGTGCGCAGTGCCGTGGGAGCCTCAGGCGTGCGAGCGCGGCTGGCGCGCGGGGCACGCACGGCGGGAACTGTCGATGCGACGGGGGCGGCGGGTGGAAAACACAGGGCACACAGCTCCCCGTCCAGTCCGTGGATGCATTCCTCGTTCACAACTCAACCTCTCGTGTGCGCGGGCTCGCTGCGCGTCGGGTTCGACGGAAGCGTGCCTACCTATCTAAGTTACGGTCATTTGCGTCCCACCGGTGACCGAACCGGGACTATCCGAGGGCCAACAGGTGACAATCCGGACCCAATCGGGCATCTCGGTGTACTTTGCCTGCAGACGGCGACGGGAATGCCTCCCGCTGCGAGCCGCTCAATCGGCCGTCGCGCGCGCCGACGGAAGGGAGTTCACGGTCATGGGAGCCAACATCAGGCTGTTCTGGGTACTCGCGGGCTTCTTCCTGGTGGCGGACATCGCGTACACGGTGTGGAACCTCATCGTCAACGCGCAGCATGTCTCCGCGGGAACCATCGCGCCGCCCGGGGCACCGGTCGAGTGGGTGGGAACGGTCGTGCTCGGACTCACCTGCGTGCTGGCCGCCTTCATAGCGTTCTATCTCGGCCGGGTGCACAAGGCCCAGGGCGGTGAGTTGCCACAGGACATCATGACGGCGAACATCGACGATGACGACCCGGAGATGGGGTTCTTCAGCCCGTTCAGCTGGTGGCCGATCATCCTCGCCGCCTCCATCGCCACGGTCTTCCTCGGACTCGCCGTCGGCTTCTGGCTCTGCTTCATCGGCGCGGGCGTCGCCGTCATCGCGCTTGTCGGCTGGACCTACGAGTACTACCGGGGGCTCTTCGGGCGCTGACCTGGCCGGTCAGCACCTCTGGTCCTCACTCCATCGAGAAGTCGGCGAAGTCGAAGCCGGGTGACACGACGCAGCTCACCAGGGCGTCCTCGTCGCTCGGCATCGTGCGCTGCCAGACGTTCTCGGGGATGATCACCTGGCTGCGTTCGCCGCGCAGCAGTCGGCCGCCCAGGAGGGCGGTCTCGTCCGTTTCCGGCTCGTCGCCGTCGCCGCCCAATTCGAGCTCCACGGTGCCCTGGCCGTTCCAGATCCAGATCTCGCTGGAGGCGACCCGGTGCCACGCGGAGGACTCCCCCGCCGGCAGCAGGAAGTGGATCAGCGTGGCCGCCGGGCGGGTGCGCTCGGAGCCGTCGGCATCCGTGAGCGTCACCGGAACCGGTGATGTCCAGGTGCGCCGGTACCAGCCGCCCTCCGGATGCGGTTCGAGGCCGAGCTCCACGGCGAGCGCCGGGCGTTCCAACCGTTCGATGAACTCACCGGAGGCCGTGCGGCGAGTAGCGAGGCGGCTGTCCGCGGGATTCGTTGTCATGGGGTTTCTCCCGAGAGGATAGGCGGAGATGATGGTGTCTCACAGAGACTTTCTCTGTCTCGCAGCAGAATCGCAGACAAAAAACTCCCGAAGTGGGGGTGCCGAACTGCTAACGGGTCCATTCGAATGCTGATTAGCTCTAAATGAGGCATTGATCTACCCACGCAGCGTATATCGCCGCGTCCGCACTCGCGGAACACCTCACCCGAAAAAGGCAAACCCGGTGCAAGCCGGGGACGCAAAGCCACGGGGCCCTCCAGGGTCAGCCGGGTTACCGAACGAGAGACAACCATCATGCGCAACATCACCCGTGCTTCCATCGCGCTCATCGGCGCCGTAGCGCTCACCGGAGCCACCGCCCTCTCCGCCTCCGCGGAACCCATCAGCGACGGTGGCGCACCAGTAACCGTCGCAGTCGATGGCGGTGAGATCGTACTCGGTGCGCCCAGTGCTTTGGCCCTGACGGCTGCAGCACCCAATGCACCCGCGACAGGGGTCCTCGGCACCATGACCGTCACGGACACCACTGCAAGCACCACCGACTGGACCGTCCAGGTGACGGTGAGCGACTTCGTATCCACTGTCAATGCGACCGTGGTGGACACCATTCCTGCAGCAGCTTTCACGTACTCACCGAACGTCGCGACCGTCGCCGGTGTTGCGACTGTCGTCCCGGGCGCTGACTCCATCGGAGGCAACCTCTCGACCGCTCAGTCCGCAACGGCCGTTCACGGAAACAACACCGCCAGCTGGACAGCGGATGTCACCTTGCTCATCCCGTCCGCCGCACTCGCTGGCGACTACACGGGAACAGTGACTCACTCGCTCCTCTAGACCAGTTGCGCGAAGGGGAGGCGCCACGGCCGCCCCTTCGCTGCATCACGGATGCCGCTCCCGGCATCGTCAACGTTGTCTACTGAAAGTAGCCCGGAAACTGTGCGACCTTTACTGCTTTCGCTTTCGATCGCGCTCGTCCTCCCTCTCCTCACGTCACCTTCCGGCAGCGCATTTGCGCAGGAAGCGTCGTCGGCAGATTCTGGAGGTATCGGGATTCGGTTGATCGACGTCCCAGCGGCTGCTCAGAGCAACCCCCGCGCTCTCCGGTACATCGTCGATAGCTTGCCGCCCGGCACTGTCATCGAGCGCCGCGTCGAAATCCTCAACCAGTATTCATCAACGCAGAGCATCTCTGTCTACGCCGGCTCCGCACGTATCGTCTCTGGTTCATTTATCGGCGATGACGAAGCTGCACAGAATGAACTGACAAGTTGGACCACGGTCAGTACCCCGGAGCTCGAACTGGGAGCCGGGAAGTCAGCTGAGGTGACGGTAACCGTCAGCGTGCCCGAAGACGCGGTGGAGGGCGAGCAATACGCAGCGATCTGGGCTCAAGTCACTGCGCCCGCGGAGGAAGGCGCAACCGTTTCGAATTCCAGCCGCGTCGGCGTGCGCATGTACGTGGCGGTCGGCCCCGGCAACGGTGCTGCCGCCGACTTCAGTATCGGTGGAGTCGAAGCCGGCCGAACCGACGCAGGTGTTCCACAGATCACCGCACAGGTCACGAACACTGGCGGGCGAGCCGTGGACGTCAGTGGTTCCCTCGGACTGTCCGAAGGTCCGAGCGCTCTTTCTGCCGGCCCCTTCGCGACCGAGAAAGCACTGACTCTGGCCCCGGGCGAAGACGGCACGGTTGTTGTCGCGCTGGGGAGCGATCTGCCGGATGGTCCGTGGCGGGCGACGCTCACCCTCACCAGCGGGCTGGTCACGCACGAGGCGACCGCCGACGTGACATTCCCCGAGGCCGGTGAGTCTGTCGCCGTCGACACCGACTCCGGGGGCGGAGCATGGCCATTCCTCGTGGGAGCCGCCGCCCTCGCCCTGTTGCTCGCGCTTGGCGCAACTTTCTGGATTCGCAGACAACGTACCCGTCGATCGGCGGACGGCCCCGCGCCCGCCGAGATCCAACCTTAGTTCGAGCCACGTCCGACGAAGGAACCCATGATCACCCCTGACCGAGTCACTGCCACCTTGCATTTCACCTCACGCCGGGAAACGGTGACTGTGCTGCTGCCGCGCAACCGCAACGGTCAGCTTCCCGTTGTTCTCGTCGATCCCGTCGACGAGAACGGTGCGGTCGCCCACGGCCTGTGGCTCAGCCATGATGTGGCCGGGAGCGACTACCACTGGACCGAGCCCATCCGGGCGGCCAACCGATCCCATCATGGGGAGTCCCCCACGGCCTGGTCTGCGGCACCCTCGTCGCCCGTCGAGGTCCTGGGCGAGGCCCGCAAGCTCACGGCCCCAGATCCCACAGCGCTCACGGATGCCCTCACCGGCCTGCCCGGGCGGCTCCACATCATGGAACGGTTGCAAGGCTCCGGCTCGGGTTCGGGCCAGTCCCGCAGCGCGGTCCTTCTCGTGGTGAACCTCGACCGCTTCGGCCTGGTGAACGACGGTCTCGGCCACGACGCCGGTGACGCCATCCTGATCTACGCGGCGCAGCAGATCGTCGGGGCGACCCGGGCCGGGGACGTCGTCGCCCGGCTCGGCGCCGACGAGTTCCTGGTGCTCTGCGAGGGCGCCGACGCCCAGCGGGGACGCACCATCGCGAAGCGAATCATCAGCGCTCTCCAAGAACCGGTGAGCCTGAGTGGTTACGAGCTGCGCATCACGGCATCCGTGGGCATCACCTCTGTCAGTGCCGAGATGAGTCCGGCCGATGCTCTCCGCGAGGCAGGTTCGGCCATGCAACGCGCGAAGGAGAAGGGCCGCAACCAGGCGGCGCAGTTCGAGGGAGGCCGCAGCGCGCACGCGTTGCGGTGGCTGGACCTGCAGCATGCGCTGAGCCTCGCGCTCGAGCGTGACGAGTTCGTTCTGCACTTCCAGCCCATCACCAACATCGCCACGGGCGCCACGGAGGGCGTCGAGGCCCTGGTGCGGTGGAACCGCCCCGGCCACGGGTTGGTCCCTCCGGACGAGTTCATCCCGGTCGCCGAGAGCAGCGGCCTCATCGAGCCGTTGGGCGCCTGGGTGCTCGGGGAGGCACTCCGCCAGCTCAGCGCCTGGAAACACGCCGACAGGGTGACGCCAGGCTTCTACGTCTCGGTCAACCTCTCCCCGGTGCAGCTGACGGACCGCGGCCTGGTCTCCACCATTACCCGCGCCATCGCGGATCACGGCCTTCAGGGCGCCGACCTGACTCTGGAAATGACCGAGACCGCCCTCATCGCCGATGAGGACATCCTGCTGTCGACGGTCGATGCGCTCGCGTCGGCCGGCATTTCGCTCTCCATCGATGACTTCGGGACCGGGTACTCCTCACTCGCCCGGCTCCGTCACCTGCCGGCCAAGCAGTTGAAGGTCGACCGGTCGTTCGTCGCCGGCATGACGACCGACAACAGGGATGCGGCCCTGGTCGCGGCGGTCATCGGCCTGGCCCACGAGTTCGGCATGACCTGCGTGGCCGAGGGCGTGGAAACACCGGAACAGCTCGATCAGCTCGGCCTGTTCGGTTGCGATTTCGCCCAGGGGTATCTGCTCGGTCGTCCGATGCGGGCCGCTGACCTCGAGCTCGTGTGGGAGGCCGCGGTGTCCATGTCGGACCCGGTGTCCATGTCGGACCGTCCCGCCTAGGACAGAGCCTGTCGCAACCCCTCGCCCAGCCCGGCGAGCACCAGGAACACGCCCAGCACCAGCACCGTGAACACCGTGATCACGGGCATGTTGCGCACCAGCCATTCGCGCAGCCGCGCCAGCCGGCCCCGCACTGCGGCGCCGCCGAACGCATAGGCGAGCACGGGCCCGAGCATGGTGATGGAGGCCAGCGCGGTGAACACTCCCACCGAGAGCAGGATCCCGGTGGGATCGGTATGCGCCCCGAGGATCACCACACCGGCCGCCGCCGCCATCACCAGGTTCTTCGGCCGGAACGCGGCATAACCCACGCCGATGAGGGTGGCCCGGGCCGGGCTCAGCCGGTCGAGCGCCATCAGCCAACGCGGCAGCGGCACCTCCGCGCCGCGTTCGGGCCGGTCGTGCCACTGCACGATGCCCAGCACGATCAGGGCGATGCCGAGCAGCAGCGGCACCACCACCTGCAGCAACCGGGTTCCGGCCGACCTGTCGTGCGGCAGCAGCGACGACAGCAGCGCCAACAGAGTGGCCGAGAAGAGCACACCGAGGAACCAGCCGATACTGAACCCCGCCGCGGCCTTGAACCCGTCCGGCGCGAGCAGCATCAAGAGCAGGGCGGCCAGCGGCAGCGGGCTGAGCGCGATGGTCAACGCCAGCGGCAGCAGCTGCCCCCACTCGGTCATGCGCACTCCTCACCGGCCTTTATTGCAGCGACGAGGTCAGCCGGGCCAGGTTGTCGAAAACCTTGGCGCCGGTGGGCCGGTCGAGCCAGTCGGCCAGCTCGACCCGGCGGCTGTTGGCCCGGTATTCATCCTGCACCGCCCGCATCCGCTGCACGAATTCGGCGCCGTGCACGAGCACAGACACCTCCATGTTCACGCTGAACGAGCGGATGTCCATATTGCTCGACCCCACCACCGACACGTCGTCGTCGATGGTGAAGTGCTTGGCGTGCAGCACCGTCGGCTCCCGGTACAGGTAGATCGCCACGCCCGCCCGCAGCAGCTCCTCGTAGTAGGAGCGCTGGGCGTGGTACACCAGCGCCTGATCGCCGATGGCCGACGCGAACAGCTCGACCTGCACCCCGCGTGCCGCTGCCGTGACGATGGCCAACATGGTGGACTCCTCGGGCACGAAGTAGGGGCTGGTGATGCTCACCCGGCGTTCGGCCTTATGGATGAGCATGGCGTACAGCTTGAGGTTGTTGTCATTGTCGAAGCTCGGTCCGCTCGGCAACACCTGGGCGTCGAGCAGGTCGGTGGCGGCGGGCAGCACCACCGGGCTGGTGTCGATGGGCAGCATCTCGTCGGTCTCGCTGTACCAGTCGGCGAGGAAGACCGCGTTGAGCTCCCGCACGGCCGGCCCCTCCAGCCGCATCATCAGCTCGTGCCAGTGCAGCCCGCGCTTGAGGTTGCCGGGCTTGAGGTAGGTGGAGTCGATCATGTTCTGCGAGCCCGTGAAGCCCACCCGGCCGTCCACCACGAGCAGCTTGCGGTGGTTGCGCATGTCGGGGCGGCGCCACTGGCCGCGCCAGAACCGCAGCGGCAGCAGTGCCCGCCACTCGGCGCCCATCTCCGCGAACGCGGCGATGGTCTCCTTGCGGCGCGGCAGCATCAGGCAGGCCAGGTAGTCGGAGAGCACGTGCACCGCGACGCCGCGCTGGATAGCCCGGGCCAAGGCGTCGAAGAACGGCTGAGTGACGGTGTCGAGCACCAGGATGTAGAACTGCACGTGCACGAACTCGGTCGCCTCGTCGACGGCCGCCACCATGCGGGCGATCGACCCTTCGTAGTCGGGCAGTAGCTCGATGCGGTTGCCGCCCACCATCGGCAGGGCGCCGAGGTTGCGGTTGAGACGGGCCGCGGAGCCCAGCCACTCCGGCCACTGATCGCGATGGCTGACCTGGTCGAGGCCGTCGGTGCGCGCCAGGATCAACTCGTTGACTTCACGCTGCTTCTGGCGCCGGGAGCGCGGCAACCGACCCACCCCGATCAGCAGGAAGACGAGAGCGCCCACGTAGGGGATGAAGATGATCGCCAATATCCAGGCGATGGCCGCGGAGGGCCGCCTGTTGGCGGAGAGATACACGGTGGCGACGAACACGATCACGGCGTGCAGTGCCACGAGGAGCAGGGCCCCGGCCTCGACATCCACCATCCGCTCCTCCCGTGGCTGTGACGGATCAGGGTGACTCGACGTGAACGTACACCTCCTCGGCCCACGCGCGGGCGACGTGCGTTGCCAGGGTGTGCGGGTCGCACTAGATTGCGTTGTACGGCGAGCGCCGCCCTCGGCAGCGCACCGCGGCCGGGCGCTGTGCCGGTCCACACACGTCGAAGAGGTGATCCGATGGCCATCCACTCCCCCGTGCGCCAGGTGGTGACGGCGGCGGTCGTGCTCCTGGTCCTGGCCGGCTGCACCGTGCTCACGCCCAGCCCGTCGTCGTCGCCCAGCCCGGGGCAGTCCGGCACTGTGCAGCCCGGCGCCCTCGTGGGCACCTGGGTGCTCGACCGCACCTTCGACAGCCCCGAGCAGCCCTACGTGTCGTTTGTGCAGGACAACACCTGGAGCGCCTCAGACGGCTGCAACCGGGTGCAGGGCACCTGGACCCTCGCGGCCGACCAGAGCCTCACCACCACCTCGGGCCCGCAGACGATGATGGCCTGCGACGGCGCTCAGTTGCCGTTGGCGGTCAGCCGCGGCACCCGGGTGGAGGTGGACGGTGACACTCTCGTCATCCACAGCTCGTTCGATTCGACCGAGACCACGCTGGTGCGATCAACCGATTCGACCGTGGGCCCGCAGGGGCTGCCGATCGGTTACTGGGTCGAATCCAACACCCCCACGGCGCCGTTCCTGTCGATTCAGGCCGACGGCACCTACTCGGGCAACGACGGCTGCAACACGATCACCGGCAGCTGGGAGCAGGCCGACGACGACGCCATCCGCTTCACCGGAGGCGCGCAGACGCTGCGGGCCTGCGAGGGTGTGGACCAGTGGCTGAGCCAGGCCGCCCAGGGCCGGGTGCAGGCCGGGGTGATGACCCTGCAGTCCGCCGACGGCACCACCATCGGGCAGCTGACCGCCCGGTGAGGCGCGGGCCGGCCCTGGTCACTACGGAAAGGAGCGAAGGGTGGGCGTGTATCCGATCACCATCATCGTCGTCCTCGCCGGTGCCATCGCGTTGGTGTTCCTGCTGAGGCTGGGCATCCGGCAGAATGCCGCGGCGGCGGCGGTCGACCCCGACCCCGACGCCACCGGCGCGCTATCGGTGCTGAGCTTCGTCATGGCGCTGATCCTGCCGGTGATCGGGGTGATCCTGGCGCATGTCACGCTCGCGCGGATCGCCCAGGGCCGGGCCAGCGGCCGGGCGTTCGCGTACGCAGCACTGTGGGTGGGTTACGTGCTGATCGCCCTCGAGCTGGCGGTCGTCATCTGGGCGTACCAGAACAACTACTGGCAGTAGCGGATGCGTCGGCCTGGGCTGAACCCGATCAGTACCAGTTCACGGCCTGCGAGTGCGACCACGCGGAGCAGGGCGTGCCGTAGGTGGACTTGATGTAGTCCAGACCCCAGGAGATCTGGGTGGTGGCGTTGGTGGCCCAGTCTGAGCCGGCCGAGGCCATCTTGCTGCCGGGCAGCGCCTGCGGGATACCGGTGGCACCGCCGCTGTTGTTGTAGGCCGTGTACGACCAGCCGGATTCCTTCTGCCAGAGCTGGCTCAGGCAGGAGAACTGGGCGTCACCCCAGCCGTAGCGGGAGGCCGCGAGGCTGGCGGCGGTCGCCTTGGCGCCCGAGGGCGTGTTACTTGCGGCGAGAGCCTCGGCGGCGGCCTGGGCTTCCGCAGCGGCCTGGGCCTCGGCGGCAGCCTGGGCGGCTGCGGCTTCCACGGCGGCCCGGTCGGCCTCGGCGGTGGCGGCCTGCACGGCGGCGGCCTGCTCCTTGACCTGGGACGTGAGCTGGGAGACGTCATCGAGCGGCAGGGAGATGTACTCAGCCAGGGAGGCCGATGTGCTGGACAGGGCAGACGCATCCACCTTGTCCGCGGCCGCCTCGAGCGTGCTGTCGGCTTCGTAGAGGGCGACGGATGCAGCGAGGTGGGTCTTGCTGACCTCTGCGGCCTGGGCGGCGGCGCGTTCGTCGCGCACCTGCTGGGCCTGCTGTTCCTGCTCGGCCACCGCCGACTGCACGGTGAAACCGGTGCCGGCGACGACCCCGGCGAGCACGAGCCCGCCGGCGAGGAGAGTGAGGCGCTTGGAGCGCAGCCGGCGGGTCTTCCGGGCGGCGCGGGTGGGCAGTGTAGCGAGGTTCGCAGAGGTGCTGGTGTTCTCGGGTGTGCTGTTGTCGGGCATGGAGTTCGCTGAATTTGTGGGGCGCATAAGCTTCCGGGTCGGGTGAGTGCGCGCCGGATGGGCGGCAGAATCACGGAGAGGTGGGGCCCACGCGCGCGGGTCGGCGCAGGCAAGTCGCCTAGCTTGCACAAAGTTTCTGCATGAATCCTCATATAGTTCTGGCAAACCCATGTGAACGCATCGGCTCGCCATGGCCGCCCAACTGCCGACGAAGGGCATCGAATGCCTGGTCAGCAAGCGATCTGCGGGGGCGCGTGGTGCGGGCCCTGGTTGCGCTCCTGGAGTAGCGTTAAAAGATGCCCACTTCAGATGAGACCACCCCGACCGACCACCAGCCCGCCGACCAGGCGGCCCAGGCCGAGGCATCCACCAGCGTGGCGCGCCTGATGGCCGCCATCGAGAGCATCAACGCGATCGAGGTCGTAAACTCCCCCGTCGACGACCAGTCGGCGTTGCTGCAGCTGCTCGAGGTCACCACCGACGACCAGCGCTCCAACATGCTGTTCGCCCTGCTCCTGGAGCGCATGCGCGCCACCACCCCCTAACCCCCTCCGCGAACGGTGAGAAGGCCCCAGAATCTCGTCGTTTCTGGTGCGCTAGTCACAGGTCGCGGGTGGGGAGGCGTGCAGGGGACGTGCATAGGATGGCGGGATGCGCGCACTTGTCGTCACCGTTCCCGGGGGCCCGGAGGCCCTCACCCTGCACACCGTTCCCGACCTCACCGTCGGCGCCGGGGATATCCGGATCGAGGTTGCCGCGGCGGGGGTGAACCGGGCCGACGTGCAACAGCGTCTGGGGCTCTACCCCTCCCCGGCGGGCGCTCCCGCCTGGCCCGGCCTGGAGGTGTCGGGCATCGTCAGCGAGATCGGGGCGGCCGTGACGCGTTTCGCCGTGGGCGACCGGGTCTGTGCGCTGCTGGCCGGCGGCGGATACGCCTCAGAGGCCGTGGTGCACCAGGACCTGGCCCTGCCGGTTCCGGACGGTCTCGACCTGGTCGATGCCGCAGCTCTGCCCGAGGCGCTGGCCACGGTGTGGTCGAACGTCTTCATGAGTGCCGGCCTCACGGCGGGGCAGACGCTCCTCGTGCACGGCGGCGCAAGCGGCATCGGCACCACGGCCATCCAGCTGGCCCGACTGGCCGGGGCCCGGGTGCTGGTCACAGCGGGTTCGGCGGAGAAGCTCGCGGTGTGCGGCGACCTGGGCGCGGAGGTACTGATCAACTACCGGGAGCAGGATTTTGTGACCGAGGTGCTCGCGGCCACCGGCGGGCACGGCGCCGACGTGATCCTGGACATCATGGGCGGCTCCTACGCCGCCCGCAATGTGGCCGCATTGGCCCTGGGCGGCACCATCATGGTGATCGCGAACCAGAGCGGCGAAGATGCGGTGTTCAATCCGTTCCACCTCATGCAGAAGCGCGGTCGGTACTGGGGCACGACGCTGCGGGCCCGCCCCGCAATGGAGAAGGCGGCCATCATGGCCGAGCTGCAGGCCCTGGTGTGGCCGTGGCTCGAGTCCGGCGGGCTGCGCCCGGTGGTCGACAGCCGGTACTCCTTCGCCGACGCGGCGGATGCGCACCGGCGACTCGAGGCATCCGCCCACGTGGGCAAGATCGTGCTGGTGCCATAGAGCGACCGGTCAAGCGACGGTCGCGGCCAGTTCCACCCGGTTGCGGCCGGCGGCCTTGGCCTCGTAGAGGGCGGCGTCGGCGCGGCCGAGCCAGCGCGACACACTCTCGCCGCGCTTGAGCAGGGCGACGCCCACGCTGGCGGTGCAGCGCAGCCCGCTGGTTACGACGCCCCACGGGTGACTGCGCACCTCGCCGAGGAGCCGCTCGCAGATCTGTACGGCCTGCTCGATCGAGGTGTTGCCGAGCACGAGCAGGAACTCCTCGCCGCCCACCCGCACAGCCAGGTCGGTTTCCCGGGTGGCTGCACCGAGGATCCCGGCCATGGTCGTGAGCACCCGGTCGCCGGCCGCATGACCGTACTCGTCGTTGACCTCCTTGAAGTGGTCCATGTCGATCATGACCGCGCAGAGCGGCTCCGCCTGCTCGAGAGCGCTGTGCATCATGGCGGGCAGCTGCCGGTCGAGCGCCCGGCGGTTGGGCAGCCGGGTGAGGGGGTCGGTGTTGGCCTGTTCGTCGAGTTCTTCGGCGCGGATGCGTTGCATGTCGGCCTCGAGCTGCGAGCGTTGCGCCTCGTGGCGGGCCTGTTCGATCTCGAGGGAGTTGATCAGCATGCGCGACTGCAGCCCGGCGGTCTGCCGGGTGAGGCCCAGCATCAGCACGTGCAGCTCCTCGTGATGCTGCAGTGCCTCCTGGAACCGGCCGGCATTGCGGTGCATCTCGTAGAGCTCCCGGTGCAGCCGAACGTTGAGGGCGGCATCCTCGGCTATCGACGGGTCGGCGAGCTGGGCGTTCATCATGTCGCAGGCGAGGTCGAGTCGCCCCTCGGCGCGGGCGACCTCGGCCAGCTGCACGTCGTTGTTGACCGCGAGATTGCGGTAGCCGTTGGTGGTGGCGATCGTCTTGGACCGCACGGCCTGCCGGCGCGCATCGGCGTACTCACCGAGTTCGATCAGGATGCCCACGAGGTTGGTGCGCGCGATGGTCTCGTAGAACGCGTGGCGCTGCTCGACGGCCAGGGCCACGGCGGCGAGGGTGAGGGCAAGGCCGTCCTGCAGGGCCACCGTCGTGTCCTCGCCCTTGGTCCGCTGCACCCGGGCGATCTCCAGGCAGGCGTCGCCGAGGTTGTTGCGCGACGCGAAGCCGGCCTCGGGGTCGTCCAGGGTGTCGGCCAGCTCGATGGCCTGCCGGCCGAGCTCGAGACTGCGCTCAGCGTCGCCGAGCGCCTGGTGCACCATCGACGATCGCGAGAGCGCCCAGAACTCCGCCGTTCGGCTGCCACAGGCGCGCGCGGCCTCGAGCGCGCCGAGAACATGGCCGAGCGCCGGCTCCTCCAGAGCGGTCTCGTGGAAGGCCAGCGCCAGGGTGCAGTGCACGTTCGACTGGCCCAGCAGGTCCGCGCTGGCCGTGAGGTAGTCCAGGGCCAGCAGACCGTGACGTACGGATGCCTCGAACTCGCCCAGCCGCAACCGGTGTCCGGAGAGCAGTTGCCGGGCTTTGGCCTCCTGCGCGGGAGTGATGAAGGGGTCGGTGAGAACCTCTTCGGCCTGGGCGGCACCCACGATGTGCTGGCCGTCCCGGTTGGCCGTTGCGCTCTCGTCCAACAGCCGATCGATCGCCAGGCGGCGGGCCGGCGCCGTGGCGAGCCCGGGAGCCGGCGGCACCGCGGCCGGTTGGGCGGTGGGATCGGCCGGGAGCGGCAGGTCGGCCAGCTCGACGAAGCCGCCGGGCAGGTCCACGTTCCGGCCCCCGTCGGCCGGCACCAGGTCGGCGATGCCGTCGGCCAGCGCGTCGGCCGCGGCCAACGCCGCATCGGGCGTGGAGGCCTCGGCGGCCACTGTCGTTCCAGACGGAAGAGGGGCGACGGAACCGCTCGTGGGCGTCATCGGACGGCCGGTGGGGCGTCGGGGTCGATCCGCGGCGGACGCCGGTGCATCCTCGAGCGGGAGGGGGCAGATGAGGACAGGCTGAGCGCACCGCCCGCTCGTCTCGGCGGGAAGCGAAGTGATGGTGCGCCAAATGCGATCACGGCTCAGTCCCCAAACTGCTCGTTGCCTTCGAACCTAGCAGCGTCCGGCTGGCCGCCACGGGGCTTCGGCCGATCCGGCTACACCCCGTTAGCGGGTAATTCTCACCTGGAATGATCGCGCTCTCATGGCATCCCCACAGCGTACCCACAGCGCGTGCGCGGCGCGAAGCGGTGGGATGACTCGACTCTGCGGTCTGGGAAGCTCGACTGACATTCCCCTCCATGAGTCCCGCCGATCCCTGGTCCATCCCCGTCACGCACGACACGGCCACCCGCGACAGGCTCGCCGACTGGCAGGGGCTGCGACAGGCCGTCCGGGACACCATCGACGGCGGACTCGCCGCACGGGTACGCTCGCTCGCCCCCGCGCACCCGAAGACGTTGGAGAAGACGCCGTGGGTGCGGCGAATCGCCCAGCAGGCGCCTGCACCTCACGCAGACCGCCCCTGGCCGGAGGACGGCAGCTGGGTGCACGCCACAGACCTCCGGTCACTCAGCCAGTGGCACTTCGGCGCTTGAGCCGGTCGGGCAGCGAGGGGTGGGGCGGCGATGGGTGGAGGGCGGTCAGCGCCACCCCAGGCCGGGCGCCACGAATCGCAGCACCGAATCGAGCAACCGGGCGTTGTAGTCGACGCCGAGCTGATTGGGCACGGTGATGTGCACGGTGTCGGCGGCCTGTACCGCGGCATCCTGTGCCAGTTGCTCGACGAGCGCATCCGGTTCGCCGATGTAGCTCTTGCCGAAGCGGGCCAGGCCGCCGTCGAGATGACCCACCTGGTCGCGGTTGTCGGCCTGGGCGCGCAGCCCGAAGTAGCGGCGGTCCTCATCGGTGACCAGGGGCAGGATGCTGCGGCTCACCGCCACTCGCGGGGTGCCGGGGTGCCCGGCCTCCGCCCACGCTGTGCGGAAGATGGCGATCTGCTCGGCCTGCAGGTCGCCGAAGTCCGCTCCGGTGTCTTCGGTGAGCAGAGTGGAACTCATTAGGTGCATGCCCTGCTCGCCGGTCCACTTCGCGGTGGCACGGGTGCCGGAGCCCCACCAGATGCGCTCGGAGAGTCCGGGCGACTGCGGCTCGATGGCCAGCGGACCGCTGTGTCCGGTGAACTGGGGGTTGGCGTTCGCCATACCGGCCCCGGCGATGGCCAGGCGGAAGCGCGCGGTGCGCTCGCGGGCGTCATCCGCGTCGGTCTGCCCCGGTGCCGGCACGTGGCCGAACGCCTCCGCGCCGCGCAGCGCGGTCTCGGGTGAGCCGCGGCTCAGGCCGAGCTGCAACCGGCCGTTGCTGATCAGGTCGGTGATCGCGGCCTCTTCGGCCATGTAGAGCGGGTTCTCGTAGCGCATGTCGATGACGCCGGTGCCCAGCTCGATGCGGCTGGTGCGAGCGGCCATGGCTGCCAGAAGCGGGAACGGCGACGCCAGCTGCCGGGCGAAGTGGTGCACGCGCACGGAGGCGCTGTCGACGCCGAGTTCCTCGGCGGCCACCGCGAGCTCCACGGTCTGCAGGAGGGCGTCTTGTGCGGTGCGCACCAGCGACCCCGGCACCGCCTGGTAGTGGCCGAAGGAGAGGAACCCGATGTGTTTCATACCCGGGCTAGCGTTTCCCGACGCCCAGCTATTCCCGCCCGCATCCGCGGTTCTGGTGCGCTGCGGGTTGCCGGGTGCCGCGGGGGATCGGCGCCGCTACGCGGGTGGGCCGCCACCCGCGCGGCAGTGCCGCGAAACGGCGTATACCCCGCGTAACGCGGTGGCGCGGGGTAGGCGCCGTTTCGCGGGTGGCGCGCCACCCGCGGGCGGGCGCGTGACCCGCGCGCCTGCGGGATCGCGTTTCACAGCCTCGCCGAATCCGCCGGGACGATGCCCCTCGGCAACAGCACGTGCCCCCGGCGTCCAAGCACGGTGCCGACGGGCCACAGCGCGGCCTGCCCGATGAGGTTGTCGATCGCGGTGGTGTACGAGTGCTCATCGCAGCAGAACAGGTCGCGCCTGGCCCGGACGAAGCCCCGCATCGCTCGTTCGAGATCCTCCCGAGTCAGGCCGGGAACCTCCGAGACGACCGCGGTGGATGTTTCCCGGAACGAGCTCAGACCCGAGAACATGCGGCCACACGTGCATCGACCGTCGGGATAACACCAGCATGCCCGGCACGGTTCCAGCAACCACACCAGCTCACCGTCGATGCCGTTCATTCGATCGTGCGCATGGGCGCCCTGGGTCGCCTCCGTTGCCACGAATACCTGCATGGGTAACTCCATCTCTCGGCACGAGGAGATTCCGCCACGGTAACTGCCACCCCTGACACCGCCCCAGGCGAGCGCATCCGCCGCGCGACCAACCGGCACGGTGAATGCCCAGAACGCGGGGTGGGCGCCGCTGCGCGGATGGCGCGCCACCCGCGGTGCGGCGCGCCACCCGCGCATCCGAATTTCGATGGCGCGTGGCGCGCGCTGCGGCGGTCGGGACCGCACACGCGCTCGGCCGGCCGCAGATGCGGCGGATGCGGCGGATGCGGCTAGTCGGGTCGTTGCGGGGCACATGGTCCGGGTGCTGCCAAGCTGGGGGCATGCGTCATCTGTTCCTCGACTTCTTCGGCACCCTCGTCAACTACGCGGACTCCCGCGCCGGGCAGGGCTACGCCGCCACCCACGCGAGCATGCTCGCACTGGGCGCCCGCGGAACCGAGGCGGAAACCGCAACGGCGTGGCTGGATGCCTTCCACCAGCTGAACACGGAGTCTGATGTGGACCACCGCGAGTTCACCATGGAGGAGTTGTCCCGCCGCGCGATCGTGCAGCTGCTCGGCCGCGAACCCGATGCCGCGGAGATCGCCGACGGCGCCGAGAGCAACATGGCGGACTGGGAGCGGGGCGTGGTGCTCATTCCCGGCATGGCCGAGACGCTGCAGGAACTGGGCCAGACGTTCACCCTCACCATCGTGTCCAACACGCACAGCGCATCCGTCGTGCCGCGCCAACTCGCGGCGATGGGCGCCACCGACCACATCGCGCACATCGTGACGTCGCTCGAGGTGGGCTATCGCAAGCCCCACACCGCGATCTACCAGGCGGCCCTCGACCGGGCAGAAGCCGACCCGGCCCGGGTGATCTTCGTCGGCGATACCTGGGACGCCGACTTCGACGGCCCACGCGCGCACGGCATGGAAGCCGTGCTGGTGGCCGCCGACCCGCGGGACGGCGTTCCGGAGACCCGCCGGGTCGCCTCCGTGCTCGACCTGCCCGACCTGCTCTCGTTCCGTTACCCGAGCACCCGCCCCGTCAGCACCCGCGGCGTGGCATAACTTCTGCTCGACCTCGTCCGGCGGCACCGGGGCGCGAGGAGTCGGTATGCTCGGCGAATGGTTACAGAGGGGTACCGCATTCGCCGCACGGTCGCGAGCGATTGGCGCGAGGTGCGCTCCCTCCGCCTGGAGATGCTGCGCGACACCCCGATCGCCTTCGGTGAGACCCTGCAGGACGCCCTGACCCACACCGAGAGCGAGTGGCGGATGCGCGCCACGCGCGGCACCGCCGAGCACGGGACCGTGCTGGTCGCGATCGACCCGGCCGGTAACTGGGTGGGCACGATGGGCGGCTACGTGCCGGATCCCGGCGCGGGCGCGCTACTCGTGGGCGTGTACGTCACGCCGGAGCACCGCGGCCGTGAGGTCGGGGTCTTCGACAGCCTGCTCGGCGCGATCGAGGAGTGGGCGCGCGGCGAGGGCGAGGTGCTGACCCTGCACGTGCACGAGGACAATGCTCGCGCTCGCGCCGCCTACCTGCGTCGCGGGTTCACCGAAACCGGGCATCGGGTGCGGTACGTGCTGGATGCCGCGTCGGAGGAAATCGAGATGGTCAAGCGGCTCTAGCGTCCGCCTCCGCCACCGCCGCCGCCGCCGCCGCCGGAGAAACCGCCGCCGAAGGAGCCGCCGGAGAAGCTTCCGCCGCTGCTGCCCGTCCAGGACGACGGCGGGGGCGTGGGCGTCTCGGTGGTGTGCACCGAATTGACGATGCCGTTCAGAGCCGAGGCGAGGTAGATGGCGTTGAAACTGTTGTGGGAGACGAACCAGCCCGGCGCTGCGGCGTCCTGCTCGTAGTAGACCGCAAGCTCGGCCGCCCACTCCCGTTCGACGCCCCAGAGCACCGCGTAGGGCAGTAGCTTCTCGTAGAGCTTCACGAGCTCCACGGTGTCGACACCGTCGGCGCTGCCCGCAGCCGCCGAGCCGTTCGCGGCGTTAGGGGTGGAGGCGGGAACCACACTGGGAACGGTGACCCGCAACGCGCCATCCGGGCTCTGCAGCATGCGGAACCGGTCGGCCTCGGCCAGGTCGAGGTAGACCTTCATGCCGGTGAGGTAGTCGCGCTGCTCCACCCCCGCTGCGCTGAGCTGCACAGGCCGCTGGGCCGCGACGACAGCCACGATCGCCGCGGCAACGGCGAGAATGAGCACCGAGAACCACCAGCCGGCGGGCGGCTGGAGGATTCCCAACGCTCCCAGGCTGAGCAGTGCGAAGGCGCCAAGGCCGATGACCAGACGCTTGCGAGCGGGCGACATGGTGGGCCGCGTGCGCCAGCCGCGTGCAGTGTTGCGTCGTCGCGCATCCGCGGTCGCGGCGGCCAGGCCCCGCGCCAGCGGGTCGTTGGTCACTCCGAGCGCACACACGGCGCCCTCGGCGAGCCCGGGGAAGAACGTGGCCAGCAGGGTCAGCTCCTGGTCGTCGACGCCGTCGGTACGCAACAGTTGCAGGGTGAAGTCGCCGCCAGAGGCGCTGACCGGGTAGTCCAGGATGCGCACCTTGCCGCGCACCGCCAGACTCACGATCTCCGCGGCGACGGCTGCGCGGGTACGCCCGATGAGGTCGGCCGCCTCGAGCAGGTTGTAGCCGGCGGGCACGCTGTACTGGGCGATGATCGTGCCCCGGCCCCTCGGCTCGCGGGGGTACACGAAGACGCGGGCGAGCACGAAGACTCCGCCGAGCAGGGCCAGGCCGAGCAGGCCGAACGGGATGCCGCTGGCGTCGATCGGAGCGCTGAACCCGGGCTGGTAGCCGGACCCCGACTGGTAATCGGCGGGCACCTGCACGAAGGTTCCTGCCGTGAATCCGATGGCTACCGTGAGGTTCTCGCCCGGGCCCAGGTCGGTGGCCTCGGCGGTGAACATCTGGCCGGCCGGGAGAGCACCGGATGGGTCGATCACGGCGGGGTCGGTCGGGGCGGGTTCGGCAGCGGCGGGGTCGCCGGCCGCGGTGGCCGGCGCATCCGGATCGTCCTCCTGCAGGATGGTGCAGGCGTCGCTCTCGCCCTGCGCACCGGTGTAGCAGGCGTTGTTGCCCGTGAGGAACCCGGCGATAGCCGGGGCCACGTGCACCCGGGCGGCGACGGAGCCGAACGATTGGTCGAAACCGGTGCCGTTGGTATCCCAGTAGAGCTCGTCGTCGTTCGTGTCGGCGAAGGCGCGCACGACGTTCTGTTGGGTGTAGCTGATGACATAGGTCTGGGTACCGCGCACGAACTCGTCGGTGCCGAGGGCGAGCTCGGTGAATCCGCCGGTGTCCGTGGACTCGAAGTAGACCGGCGCTCCCTCGGCGTCGGTGACGGACTCGACCGTGGTGTTCAGTGGCACACCGTCGTAGTCGTTGGGGATGGCCCGGATGATGCCCCGGTTCTGGTCGAAGTCGGGGAACTCGGCCACGAAGGTCTCGACGGTGCGCAGCGTGGAGTGACCGGCCGCATCCCGGTCGAGGTAGTACTCCCCCGCATAGAGCGCGAAGCTGAAGTCCGAGGTGTCGGCGGGCACGGCGGCACGCGCGCTCCCGACCAGGCTGGACACACCATTCGGCGCCGTCGAGGCCGACCATCCGGCCTCGACGGGAGCCGGCGCAACGGCGCTCGCCGCCAGCGGCCCACCGAGAGCGAGCACGGCGGTTACGGCAAGGGAGGACAGGACCTTCAGAAGACGAGTCACGCCTCCGAGCCTAGCGACCCCCTCAGATTCAAGGCGTCGATGCGCCGTTCCACCACTGCCCCCGCTGGGAACACCCCGGCCCAGGCGATGAGCTCGTCGATGATCGCCGCAACTGGCCGACTGGTGCAGCACGGACACCATTCCTGTTCGTCGAAGCTCGCCGTCAAAGCCGCCTCGTACTCGGTGCGGGTGAGCCCGGGGATATCCCGGACGGCTGCCGTTGTCGTGTACTTGTCCGAACTCAGTCCGGAGAACGAACGCCCGCACTCGCAGGGGCCGTCGGGTCGCCGCCGACTGGCCGGACAGACATCCCGCAGCCAGACCAGCTCACCGTCGACACACTGTGTCGAATCGCTGGCCCTGGTGCCTTGGGTCGCCGATGTCGCCACGAATACCCTCATGATCTGCTCCGTTATCTCGGCACGAGGGTGAGTGAGTAGGTGGCCTCAGGCTAGACGGCACCACCGACATCCGGCGAGGCGCTCGACGGAAAGGCGGCTAGAACCCCTCGGGGGCATGCGGACGGTACGGGGCGGCCAACCGCGCCAGCTCGTCATCGGTGAGGGTGAGGTCGACCGAGGCGACAGCATCCGTGAGGTGGTGGGCCTGCGTGGCGCCCACTATCGGCGAGGTCACGGCGGGCTGCTGCCGCACCCACGCCAGGGCCACCTGCGCCCGCGGCACCCCGCGTTCAGCCGCCACCTGGGCGACGGTCTCGGCGATCTCGCGGTCGTCCGACTCCTGCTGTTTGTAGAGGGTCTGGCCGAAGGTGTCGGTCTCGGAGCGGCTGGTCGAGGCATCCCAGTCGCGGGTGAGCTTGCCCCGCGCCAACGGACTCCAGGGCAGCACGCCCACGCCCTGGTCGAGGCAGAACGGATGCATCTCCCGCTCCTCCTCCCGGTTGATCAGGTTGTACTGGTCCTGCATCGACACGAAACGGGTGAACCCGCCCAGGTCGGCGGTGTACTGCGCCTTCGCGAACTGCCAGGCGTACATCGACGACGCTCCGATGTAGCGGGCCTTCCCGGCCTTGACCACGTCGTGCAGGGCCTCCATGGTCTCCGCGATGGGCGTCAGCGGGTCCCAGCGGTGGATCTGGTACAGATCGACGTGATCGGTGCCGAGCCGGGTGAGACTATGGTCGATCTCGGCCAGGATGGCGCGGCGCGAGAGCCCGGCACCGTTCGGGCCCGGCCGCATCCGCCCGTGCACCTTGGTGGCCAGCACGTAGTCGTCGCGGCTGCTGAAGTCCCGCAGCGCCCGGCCGAGGATCTCCTCGCTGCTGCCGTCGGAATACACATTGGCGGTGTCGAATGTGGTGACGCCGGCCTCCAGCGCCTGCCGGATCAGCGGGCGGCTCTGTTCCTCGGGCAGGGTCCAGGCGTGGTTGCCGCGCATCGGGTTGCCGAAGCTCATACAGCCCAGCGTGATCACCGATACCTCGAGGCCGGTGGTGCCCAAGCGGGTGTATTTCATGGTGTTCCTTTCGGGTGCGGCAGCCGGTCGGCTAGAGACCGGCGCCCCTGCCGATGTTACGAATCTTGGTGCCCTGGGCGTCTTCGAGTTGGGTGCGGGCGTCGCGTTCGGCCTGCTCCCGGGCAGAGAGCGGCGCCGAACGCGGGCGGCGGGAAGACACGTAGAGGAACACCGCAACGGCGATGGCTCCCAGCACAAGTGCGGTACCGAGGATGAGGGTGAGCGTGTCGGACATGAGTCCTCCAAAGGTTGCGATCCGGCCGACGGACGGGTCACACGGGCCGGCCGGGCCTTCCATCGTGTCTACCGCTTACTCGCGGTGCCGTCAATTACGCGCACCCTGCAGCCCTCGCGCTACAATCTGCCGCATGGTTGATCGCTACGGCTCGGTTCAGCAGTTCCTCGCCGCCCAGACCGCGGCCCGCCTCCCGGTGATCGAGGCGCTGCGGACGCTCGTGCACGAGGCGAACCCGGCCGCGCGTGAACACATCAAGTGGAACTCCCCCAGCTACGTGATCGACGGTGTCGACCAGGCCACGATCAGCGCTCAGGGCAAGGACGGTGTGCGCCTGGTGCTGCACAGGGGCGCGACGACGGCCGAGAACACGGAAGCCGCATCCGCCTTCACCGGCGACCCGCAGGGCCTGCTCACCTGGCACTCCGACATTCGGGCGAGCCTGCTCGTGACGGATCCGGCCGACTTCGCGGCGAAACGCGCCGCGGCCGTGGAGGTCGTGCGGGCCTGGCTCGCGCCGGCGGGCATCGCGAGCTGACCCCGGTCATCCGGCCAGGGTGACTAGGTCGCACGAAAAGGACTTCGGAAGCTTATGAGGACCTTTTGGCGCAGGGCGTCCTCGTAACCTCACTATTGCCTATCTATCTGCGGATGCGTCTGCGCCCAGCCGCCCGCCCGCCCGCACCCGCACGGTGCGCCAGGTGTCGAGAGCGATGATGCCGCCGAGGATCGCAAGGGCAAGGGCGATGGAGGCCAGCGCATCCGTTGGCCAGTGATACCCGAGGTAGACCCTGCTGATGGCGGCCAGGCCCACGGCAATCACTAGCAGCACTTGCACGACGATGACCGCTCGTCGGTTCGCTGCGCGCCGGGAGTAGATGAGGTAGGTGAGCAGCAGCAGGAAATTCGTGGCACCCGACACATGCCCGGAGGGGAATGAGTAGGTGGTGTCGACGCCGAAGAGCATGAGTTCCACCGGCGGGCGGTGCCGCTCGACGAGCCTGGTGATCACCTGCACCAGGACCAGGCCGGTGAGGGTGCCCAGGGCCAGCAGCACCGGCCGCCACAGGTGTTTGGCGAGCACGCCCCAGACAACGATGGTGCCGAGGATGATCACGGGCAGCGCCACCGGTCCGAACCCGATGGCCAGGCCGATCATGATCGCGGTCATGGCACCGGTGCGGGTCTGCATGAGCCAGGCGTTCATCGGGATGTCGATGCCGGCCACGTCGTCCCGCTGCACGATGTCGGCGAGGATGATCAGGAATACGGCCACCCCGATAACCACCAGGGCCGCCGACAGCAGGTAGAGCCGGGTGCGTTCGTCGGCCGTGCGCCACCGGTCCTCCACGATGAACTTGTCGTGCAACGCCCGCAGGCGCTCCCGCTTGCCGAGCGATGATTCGCTCACCGGGCTGAGCCGAACGAGATGCGGATGCGTCGGTGCATGTGGAGCCTTTCAGGTGCGGGTGCCGGCCGCCGTTCGGTCGTGGTGCGGATCGTGGTTGGCCGGAGATCGACGTTACACAGCGGCAAAGATGAAATCCACTCGACTCGCCCAGGAGCGGTGGTGCCAAGATGAGGGCATGACAACGGATCGTTCCGATGCTCCCCACGCACTGTCCCCCGGCCCGACCCACCGCCCCGGCATCGACTCTCGCTGCTCCATTGCCCGCACCATGCAGGTGCTCGGAGACAAGTGGACCGTGCTGATCGTGCGGGAAGCGTTTCGCGGCCACAGCCGGTTCAGCGACTTTCGCCGGATCCTCGGCATCCCCACCGACATCCTCACGTCGCGGCTGTGCGGCCTCGTGGATGCTGGTGTGCTTGAGCGGCGCGGCTACCGGGAGCCAGGCGCCCGGGAACGCTTCGACTACCACCTGACCTCGGCCGGCGACGCGCTGCTGCCCGTGCTCGGTGCGCTCGCCCAGTGGGGCAACGTGTACCGGCCCTCGGGGCACGGCCCGAGCCGCCTGTACCAGTACGCCGATACCGGCGAGGCGGTCTCGATCGCCTTCGTCACCGCCGCGGGCAGCGTGATCGCGCCGGAGGACATCGCCATCGTGCCGGGCCCGGGTGAGAACGACCCCGAGATCTTCGCTATCCGCCCCGTCGGCGGATTGCACTGACCGCGGCGGCTGCGCTGACCCGCGCGGGCCACCGGCGTCGCCCCAGACCACCCCGAGCAATGTTGCGGCACCATCTGGTTGGTTGGGCCGAAGTGGCATGCCGGTCGATCTCGATCGATGGGTGAGGCACACCCCGCTGAGATTCAGGGTTAGATTCAGACCATGTTCATGATCATCTGCACAGTGGCCTTCGCAATCGTGTGGCTGGCGATGGCGGGCCTGGTTCTCGTCCTCTCCGCAGAGCACAAGGTCAAGCCGAATCCTGAACGTCCCCTCCTCGGTAACGCCACTGGCCCGAATCGACAACAACCCGCACCCGTGCGGACCCGCGTGGGTCTAGCGGCAGTGCAAGGTACTGACCGGCGACGTACGCGAAATTGACTCCCGGAGCAGTCTCACCTGGTCGGCCGAGCGCGGCGAAGACATGGTCACGCACGGGCCTGGACACTCAGCGGGCGGAGACGATCTCAGCTGACTCGCGGCGTTGACGCTGTCGCCGGGGTCGCGGTCATCGCGATGCGCCACAGCGTCGAACGGAGGAGCTCGCGGTCGTGCGGGGTCGTGTCGCCGAGCATGGCGTCGACGGACCGGTTGCGTGCCGTATCCACAGCCGCCTGGACCGCTCGACCTCGTGGCGTCGACTCCGGAATCTTCACGCGGCGGTCTGCGGCCGAGGTCGTGCGGACGATGAGTTCGTCACGCTGCAGGCGGTCGAGGATGAGCACCATGGTGCTCTTGTCGATCTTCAACTGGGACGCGATTTCGAGCTGGGTGCGCAGCTTGCCGTCGCCCGTGAGGGTCAGCACAAGCCAATCGCGGAGGTCGACCAGTCCGTGTTCGCGCGCGACAGCATCGAACGCACTCCCCAAGGCCGTTGCAGCCTGGAGAGTCAGCCAGGTCAGGTCGGCGGTTTCCGGCGACGCGACGATCTCGCATACCCCGTCGGGTAGGGCGTCACGGGTGGGAGTCACAGGCACTCCCCGACAGTACAGCATGATCGACGTTTTGATCCAGTCGGAGATCGTCTTGCATGAGACGGTCTTACCGTCTACGGTCAGAGCGAGGCATCCGCCCCGATGAATGAGAGGGTCACCATGACCACCGATATTGCCGCCCGCATCCAGAAGCTCGAAGACCGCACCGCGATCAGCGAACGCGTCATCACCTACGCGACCTCGATCGACCGAGGCGACTGGGACGCGTACGCGGACTGCTTCACCAACCCCGTGCACATCGACTTCTCCGAAGGCGGCATGCCTGCCGCTGACTTCGACCGCGACCAGTTTGTGGGATTCGCGGCCGTGGGTCTGGGCGGGTTCACGGCTCGCCAGCACATCAGCCCGAATCACGTCATCACCTTCGACGAGAACGACTCAGACCGCGCCGTCTGCTCGTCGTACATGTACGCCCAGCACTACCTCGAGGGCGCGGAGGGCGGGGAGTTCTACCTCATGCGCGGCTCGTACGACAACCACATGGTCCGCACCGAGCACGGCTGGAAGATCGAGCGCCTCGTGCAGCACGTCAGCTGGCTCGACGGCAACACAGACGCACCCGCCCAAGCGATGGAACGTGCACAGGCACGGATCTCCTGAGCGGGTCAGCCAGGAGCAGGCGGGTCCGTCGCGTCGGCGCGGTCCCGCCCTGTTCGGGCACCTCGGTGCCGAGACACCTCGATCGCTCATGCGACCACGCTCTTCCTGGAAACGCTCGGCTGCCGCAGCCTCTCGCGCACGGTGCTGTGCGTACGTACTCTGGGTCAATGACAGGCAGACGGGCAGCGTCTTAATCTGCGGAAAGGCGATCGGTCTTCCTGCCGGCGTCGGTTGGGCCAGGTCACGCCAACACAGCGGATGATTCGAGAGTTCTCAGACAGGCCGCCTCGGGCAGCACTTCCGCGGCCGCGGCGCCGGCAGTACCGTGTGCGGCGAGGGGCGGATGCGCGCCTCGCTTTGAGAAAGGAGCCTCCAGTGAGCACCACCCACGTTCGTCAGGGCGGCTACCTACCGCCCAGCCCGTTCCTGCAGCACGTCGTCAACCCTGTCGCGCGCACCCTCGGCGCACCCACGCTCATCGTGCGCGGCCGCACCAGCGGACGCGAGATCGGCACCCCCGTCGCCCCGTTCGACATCGAGGGCGACCGCTACGTGATCGCCGGCCGCGGGGAAACCCAGTGGGTGCGCAACCTCCGTGTCGCCGGACGCTGCGAGCTGCGTATCCGCTGGCGCCGGTACCCGTACCGGGCCACGGAACTGCGCGGCGACGAACATGCCCGGATCGCGGCTGCATACCTCAAGCGGCTCGGCCGGCGGGCCGACGCCTTCCTCGCCGAGCTGCCGGACGTGGCGGACCATCCGATCTTCCGGCTCGACCCGTGCGCCCTGGTCTTCGCACCGGCCGAGCACTGAGCTCGCAGCCGACTCAGCCGACGAGCAGGCCCACCATCCGCAACCACGCGGCCAGGTTCGGCTCGTCGACAACGGGCGCACGCAGCGCCACGTATCCGTCAGGTCGCACGACGAGCATGCCGGTGCCCGGCCGGTCGTCGAGCCGGTAGGCGTGCGTCAGCGCACCGAGCAGACGCTCCGGCACCGGGCGGGCATCCGCCTGCAGCAGAATATGCACCCCCGGCCCCGCAAGCAGCTCGTGTAACCGCACGCGGCGGCCCTCGCAGCGCACCAGGGTGTCGGCCACGCGTGACCCGGGCCGCAGCCCGCGCCGGGCCAGCCCGCCGCGCACCGGCACCAGCGAGGCCTGCACCTCCACCGACAGCGGACTGTGCCGGTACCGCAGCCGGAACTGGGCCAGCGTGCGCACCACCGCAGCGGTGAGCCGGCGGCGCCGAAGCAGCCAGGGCACCAGCGGTGCAGCCAGCGGCACGAGCACTCCGCGGGCCAGCTGGGCCACCGGATTGAGGCTCGCCTCCGCCCAATAGATGGCGTGTGTCAGGCGCAGCACAGCGGCATCCGCGCGGCGGCGCTCCGCGGCGTACGAATCCAGCAGCGCGGAGCCGGGCAGGCCGGCCAGGGATCCGGCCGAGCCGGCACTGGAGGCGAGCGCCAGTTTCCAGCCGAGGTTGACGGCGTCGTGGATGCCCGCGTTCATGCCCTGCGCTCCCGCCGGCGAGTGCGCGTGAGCGGCGTCGCCGGCCAGGAACAGGGGCCCGCGGCTGAACCGGCTGGCGAGGCGGTGTTGCAGCCGCACCTGGGCGGACCAGGCCACGGACGCGATCCGTGCCGGCAGTCCGGCCGCGTCGAGCAGGCTCTGCAGGGCCGTGGCCGGCACCGTCGGTCCCGGCTGGCCGAACGGCTGCCGGTCCGCGCCGGCGGGGCGGGTGGCGAGCATGCGCCAGCCGGCCCGCTCCCCGATGTTGAACAGGAAGACCAGGCCGCGCCGCCCCACGACCACCTGCGCCACCCCCGGCTCGAGCGACGCGGATGCTTCCAGTTCCAGGTCGGCCAGCACCACCTCCTGTGCGTAGTCGCCGCCCAGCCAACCGCCCACCGACCGGCGCACCAGACTGGCCGGTCCGTCGCAGCCGGCCAGGTACCGGCAGCGCACCTCCTGCTCGGGCCGGTCATCCCCGCGCAGCACGGCCCGCGCACCGCCGCCGCCCAACCGGGCCACCCGCACCACCTCGGTGCCGCGCTCCACGAGTACGCCCCGCTCGGCGAGCGCCGCGGCCAGCACCGCCTCCACATCCGCCTGCCGGATCAGCAGCAGGTGCGGGAAGGCCGTGCCCGGCAGGTCGAACCGGTCCACCGACACCAGGACCTCGCGCGAGCCCAGGTGCAGCCGCACGGACGGGGACGTGTCGCCGCGGCCGAGCAGGGCATCCGTCACCCCCAGCGGACGCAGCAGCTCCAGCGTGCGCGGATGCATCACCATCGCCCGTGACGGCCGGAACGGCTCCGGGCGGCGCTCCACGATTCGCACCCGGGCACCGTGGTCGTGCGCCTGCAACGCCAGGGTGAGCCCCGTGGTGCCGGCGCCCACCACGAGCACATCCGTGTCGAAACCGGTCATACCGGTTCGCGCAGCCGGGCTTTGGGCTGCATCGGCCTGGCCGGACGCCACCACCCCGCAGGACCGATCACCGTCACGGCCGGCGGCCCGTCCACTGCCGGCCCGGTCCCCGGCAGGTAGGCCGCCGGATCGGCGAGTAACTCGTCCCGATGCACCCCGGTCAGCACCCGGTAGTGGATCGACCCGGGCACACTGCCCAGCGCAAGCACCCGCCACAGGGTGCGCGCGTACGTCTCGGCGCGGTCGGGGCCGTCCCACTCATAGATGCCTCGGTACACGCCGTGTTCGTCGTGGGTCATCCAGAGCTTGGACACGTAGCCGGGAAACCCGACGAAGAGTGGCGTGTTGAGGATGCTCTGCACCCGGAACCAGCGGTGCGCCCGGCCCCGCAGCACCCGTAACCGGAACCCCACCACGAGCACCGCCGGGTCGTGGGTGACCCCGCGGTCCACTACGGTCTCGCGGTACACCACCGCCCGGCTGCCGTCGCCGAAACTCAGCAGCCGGCCGGTGTTCTCCCGGGGCAGGTGGATGCGCCGCTCGGCCAGCAGCAGGGCGGTGCGGGCCACGCAGCCGGCCAGCGCCCGCACCGCCGGGCCCACCTTGAGCGGTGGTTTCTCGGGGCGCCCGTCGAGATCGGTGAACGTCATGGGTTCCTCCCTGGCTCCGGGCAGGCGGACCGCGGAAGCACCGCCGGCCTGCGCGCGACCCTGCCAGCATAGGCAGCCACCCGGTCGCCGGAAAGGGCCGCCCGGGCCGGTGGCGCACCCACCGGCGCCGGCATCCGTGCCAAGCTTGAACCCTGTGCCCCGCACCGGATTCGCGACCTCCACCGGAAAGACCCCTGACGCAATGACGCCTCCCGCTCGCTCCAGCATCCGCCCCGCCGTGGAGGTGCGCCGTGCGCGCGTAGCCGTCGCTGTTTTGTTCTTCACCAACGGCGCGCTGTTCGCGAACCTGATCCCCCGGTATCCGGCGATCAAGTCGGAGCTGGGCCTGAGCAACGCCGAGTTCGGGCTGGCCGTCGCGGCGTTCCCGCTGGGAGCCCTCATCGCCGGACTCGCCGCGGGCATGCTCATCCGCCGGTTCCGCTCGTCCCGGGTGGCCATCGCCTCGACCATCCTCACCTCGGTAGGCCTGATCGTGGCGGGTATCGCGCCGAGCTGGATCGCGCTGGCGGCCGGCATCTTCCTCGCCGGCGCCATGGACTCCATCACCGACGTGGCCCAGAACTCGCACGGACTGCGCGTGCAGCGGCTGTACAAGAGGAGCATCCTCAACTCCTTCCACGCGGTGTGGAGCATCGGCGCCGTCACGGGCGGTCTGCTCGGCGCCGCGGCGGCCCAGCTCGACGTTCCGCGCGGCACCCACCTCGTGGTCTCGGCGGTCACGTTCAGCCTGTTCGCGCTCTACACCTACCGGTTCCTGCTGGCCGGCCCCGAGCCGCTTGAACCCGAGGCCGCCGCGCCGATCGCGACCACGGTACCCACCCGCTCCCCCGCCCGGTTGGGCAAGTGGCTGGTGCTCGGGGCCCTCGTGGTGATCGCCGCGTCGGGCGCCGTCGTGGAAGACGCCGGGGCCTCATGGTCGGCCATCTACCTCACCGACACGCTCGAGACATCCGCTCTGGTGGCCGGACTGGGCTTCATCGCGCTGCAGGGCATGCAGTTCATCGGCCGGATGCTCGGCGACTCTCTGGTCGACAGGTTCGGCCAGCGCGCCGTGGCCCGCGCCGGCGGCGCCATCGTCTTTCTCGGCATGGGCAGCGCCCTCGCGTTCCCGTCCATCCCGGGCACCATCGTGGGCTTCGGCCTCGCTGGGCTGGGCGTGGCTACGCTGATCCCCGCGGCCATGCACGCGGCCGACGAGTTGCCCGGCTTCCGCGCCGGCACCGGGCTCACCATCGTCGCGTGGCTGCTGCGGCTCGGCTTCCTGGTGTCGCCGCCCATCGTGGGCGCCATCGCCGACCTCACCACGCTGCGCTACGGGCTCCTCGTGGTTCCGCTGGCGGGGCTTCTCGTGGTGTTGTTCGCACCGGTGCTGGCCACCCGCGTGCGGCCGGGCGCGGCGGATGTGACGCCCTCCGACGAACCGGAACTCACCTCAGCGAGCTGAGCGTTTCGCACTTTCGCTCCGGTTGATCGCCGGGAGCGCCCGGCCGGCGACGGCCGGCGCAGTCCGGGGTGCCCAGGGTTCTCTAAGCCGGCCCGCCCGTAAGCTCGACCCATGACCACACCCGCAACGCCCGCCGCCGCTGACTTGACCATGTTCGGCGCCGAGTGGTGCAAGGACTGCCGCCGCTCCAAGAAGCTACTCGACGGCCTGGGCGTGGCCTACGACTACGTGGACCTGGAGACCGTCGAGGACGGCGCCGACCGGGCCCGCGCCATCAGCGGCCGCACCCAGATTCCTGTGCTCGTGTTCGCCGACAACAGCCACATGGTCGAGCCCAGCGACGCGGATGTGCGCGCCAAACTCCTCGCGCTCGGCACGATCTAGGCACAAGCGGGCGGCTCCCGCGAAGGGAACCGCCCGGCTGAAGAGACGCGACTCAGTTGTAGAGCATGCCGCCGTCGACCAGCAGCACCTGCCCGGTGACGTAATCGGAGTCGGGCCCGGCGAAGAATGACACCACCTTGGCCACGTCTTCCGGGGTTTCGATACGCCCGAGGGCGATGCCGTCGACGTTCTCCTTGAGGTTCTGTCCACGGGGCTTGCCATTGATCGCGCTGAGCTTCTCATCGATGAGGTCCCACATCCCCGTACCGACGATTCCGGGCGCGTAGGCGTTGACGGTGATCTTCTTCGGCGCCAACTCTTGTGCGGCGACCTGGGTGATGCCGCGCACGGCGAACTTGGACGCCGAGTACGCACCGAGGATCGGGAATCCCTGGATGGACGCGATCGACGCCGCGTTGATGATCTTGCCGGGGTGTCCCAGCTCGTCGAACTTGGCCACGGCGGCCTGGATGCCCCAGATCACGCTGTTCACGTTGATCCGGAAGATCGAGTCGAGCTCGTCTTCGGTGATCTCCGACAACGGAGTGACTTGGGCGATGCCGGCGTTGTTGACGATCACGTCGAACCCGCCCAAGCGCTGTGCCGCGGCGTCGACGGCGGCGAAGACGTCGTCGCGCTGGGAGACATCCACGCTGACGAACACTGCAGCGCGGCCCAACGCCTCGATCTCTGTGATGACGCCCGCGGCCTTCTCGGCCTGCACCGCGAGGTCGGCCACGGCGATATCGAAGCCGTCCTGGGCGAGCCTCAGAGCGATGCCGCGTCCGATGCCCTGGCCGGCTCCGGTGACAAGTGCGACTTTATTGGTGACGGTCATGGTGATTCCCCTATTCCTGTCAGTGCGGTGGACACCGTGATGGGTGTCCTCCTTGGCGGGCGCGAGGCGTGGGAGCTTGTGGCCCTCGCCTGCGTTCTCCCGAGATAAACACGCTATCAACAGGCATTTCGCTAGGGGCGTATCGCAGTGAGCAGCCGGTCAGGCCCGTGTGATAGCCAGCGAGTCAGGCCGGTCGGCTGCCTCTGATCGCACTGATGCCCAGCGCGGCGAGTTCGGTCATGACGGCCTCCCGGAGCGTCGAAACGTCGGGGCAGGCATCCGGGTCGGCGACAATCGTGATCGTCAGGGTGCCCGCGTAGGAGAGCGCTGCGAACGCGACGGTGACATTGCCCGTCGCCGCGCTCAGCGGCAGCAGTGCGGTGATCGGGCAGCCCACGAGGGTGAGCGGCTCGGCCGGCCCGCGCACGTTGCTCGTGAAGGTGTGGATGAGCCGTTGGCCGTCGATGAACCGTCGGTAGAGCCCCAGCCGGGCCAGCAGCCGGAAGAGCGGGCCGATCAGGGCTGTGGATGCGCCGCGCGCGGTGCGCTTGGCGGTGCGGGTGAGCGCCGCCACCCGGCGCAGCCGCTCATCGGGGTCGCCCACGGCGGGGATGCGCAGCGGGATGACGCCGCTCGCGTTGCCGAGCTGCCCGGCGCTGGCCTGCAGCCGGGCCGAGAACGGCACCGACACCACGACCTCGTCGACGCGTTCGCCGCGGCTCAGGAGAAGGGTGTGCAGGGCGCCGGCGATAGCCACGAGCAACACATCGTTCACGGTGGCCTGGCGGGCCCGGGCCGCACTCAGAATCTGCGGCAGGTCGACCCTGATCTCGAGGAACCGGCGACGGGGTCCCGTCGGCACGTTGAGGGAGGTGCTCGGCAGGCGGCTGCCGCCCACGAGCCGCAGCTGGCCGGCCGCCGCCGCCAGGCGCAGCAGGTCCTGCGGCAACCGGCGGAGAGCGCGCAGGCGCAGCCGCAGCATGTCCGCGGCGATCTGCCGGGGCGACGGACGCGGCCGGGGAAATGGTGCGGTCGGCACCGTCGGCCCGGGGGCGCCGTCGACCAGGCCGGCCAGCACCGCGAGGCCGCCGATGCCGTCAGCGAGCACGTGATGGAACACCACGATGAGGGCGGCCTCGGTGCCGGCCGGGGTGACCACCAGGGTGGCCGTCCAGAGCGGCCGGCTGCGCGGCAGGGGCGTGCCCAGCAGGGTCGCGGCAATGTCGAGCACCTCCTGCTCGGCCAGCGGGTCGCCCAGCACTCTCACCCGCACGTGCCGGGACATGTCGAAACCGGGGTCGTCCACCCAGATCGGCCGGCCGCATCCCACCGGCACCGTCTCGAGCCGTTGGCGCAGCCGCGGTATGCCGGCGACCCGGCGGCCCAGCTCAGTGACCAGCCGGGTGGGGTCCAGGCCGGGCGTCGTGTCGAGCAGCAGCACCGCGCCGACCTGCATAGGCGTGGATCCGTGTTCGGCGACCAGCGACATGAGGTCGTCGGCGCTCACCCGGTCGATCGATGGCGGCGTGCGCATGCCTCGACGGTATACCTACCGGGGCACCCCGAGCAGGCCGGCCAGGGTGTGCAGCGCGTCGAGTTCGTGGTCTCCGATGAGCCGCCGGCCACCCGGCTGTCCCTCGGCCGACGCCCGCGCCACATGCTCGGCGACCCGGAAGAGCCAGGCCCGGAACGCGGAATCCAGGCCCGGTGCCTGGGTCTTCACGAGTGCCAGCGCCAGGGTCAGCTCGCCGAGCACCCGGGCCTGGGTCTCCTCGGCGCCGTCGATCAGGCCGAAATCCCTCGTCAGCACCTCCGCCACGAGGTCGGCCTCGATCTCCTTCACGATGGGCAGCCCGTCGGGCTGGGACGCCTCGAGGGTGACCGCCTTCTCCGCGGCCAGCATCTCGGTGACGATCCCCATCGGAGAGCTTTGCGACGCCCCGACCAGGTACAGGCCGACCAGGAACGGCGCGGCGCCGACCGTGCGCCACTCCGCTGTGCTGAACGCATCCCTGACGGCCATCTGAGCTCCCGATCGGTGACGGCCCCCGACGCTGGGTGTAACCGCCACCGCCTGTGCCATCCACGGTACGCCCGCGCATCCGCTGCCCGAAAGCCCCGTGCGCCGTCATCGCTCACCCCGACCCTGCCGGCCGGCTCACCTCCGCCGCACCACGGATGCCCGTTGAACCGCACCTGCGGCCGGGGTACCGTATGCGCCATGACCACCGTCACCCAGTCCTCGCGCACCAACACCCGCGCCGCTCTCGACGACCACCCGGCCGCGTGAGCCCGGCCGGCCGGCCCGCCATGATCAGGCACCGGTAGTCTTCCCCCGGGGGTACAGATGAGCACACCAGAGCAGAGCACGACCGCGGCGGAGGAGGCCGGCCTCGTCGACGGCCTGGCGATCTTCGACAATGAGCACGACGTGGCCAGTCCACCCGCCGGCGTGATGGGGTTGCAGTTGCTGGCGGTGGTGCTCACCTATGCCGTGATCCTCGGCCTCGCGGTGCTCGTAGTGGTGGTGGTCGTACTGTTCGTGTCGCTGCTTTGGCCGGCCGTGCAGAACATGCCCCTGCCGTAGCCCGCGCTGGGCTGCCGCGGCGGCTCAGCGCGCAGCCCGGCGCCTGGGTCAGCGCACCAGTTCCGCGCGATACCGCTCGTACCGCGGCCGGCCGATCAGCCGCCAGAGCAGCCGCACCGGAGCGGGCAGGTGCTCGTGCTGCCAGTCGGTTCCGCCATCCGGTTGCGCGGCGAGGATCGTGCCCAACTGGATGAACATCTTGCCCTTGGGCGTGGCTTTGCGCCCGTGCTCGGCGAGCGCGTCGACCTCGCGCGGCGTGATGACGGTCTCCATCACGGGCACGATGTTCGTCTCCTCGTCGGGCAGGTGCACGGCCAGGGCGGCGTTGATTCCGGCGAGGGCGGCCGTGACAGATGCGGCATCCGTCGCGCTGCCGCTCCCCCGCCAGGCCGGCAGGCGTGCGTCGAGCTCACCGAGGTGCACGAGCATCTCGGCGTGCTGCTGCTTCATCCGTGCGACGTGAGCCGCGCACGACGGCGCACGACGTTCAAGGCGGCCCCAGAGCATGGTGTCTTCGCCCTCGTGATGGGCGTGCAGCGCGGTCGAGAGCATCGCCAGGTAGTCGCCGACGGTGTCGGCCCGGCCGGAATCGCCGTCGGCGACGCCGCCGACGAGCCCGGGCGACTCACCGAAGCCGGCCCGGAACAGTCGGTGGATCTCCGCCATGCCGCGGGCGTCGCACGTCTTCACGGCGCCGGCGCCGGCCTCGTTGTCGGGAGCATCACCGCTGGACGGCAGCGCTGTGGCGGGCATGGGAACCTCCTTCGTCGGACGTGCACGCTGAAACCGTATCCGCGCGCCTGTCACTCATCAAGGGGTCAGGTGCCGCCGAGAGCGCCGGAGAGCCGCGGGGTGCGCGCTCCCCGCACGTCGGGAGTCAGGCCCAGCTGGCCAGGGCCGCACGGGCGAGCAGGCGCGCCCTCGGCAATTCCAGTGCAGAAGTCTGCGTCATCCCCGAACGCCGGGGCGGCGACGGCACTCGCACTGCCCCCACAACGGGTGCCCTCGAGTGCGGTTTTATGCCAGAATTAGCGCAATAGAGCGGCCCGTCCGGCTCACAGGCGGGGGCAGCATGACACTGGCAGTGGCCGCGGATGGTTCATCCGGCGAGAATCCGGACGACGCCACCCCGCTCACCGACATCCGCTGGGTCGGCACCGCTCCCGACGGCCTCACCGACCGGCTCCCACCTCGCGACCCCGGCGTCGGCGTGGTCGTGCGGGACGTTGACGGACAGATCATCGGTGGCAACGTCGAGGCGTGCCGGATCCTGCGCGCGTCCTGGGCCGAGCTCATCGCGAACAAGCCGGGCGACCCGCGCTGGAACCCCATCGACGAGTGGGGCACGCCGATCTCCGCGGAGAACCAGCCGACGGCCGCGACCCTCCGCACGGGCCGGTGCACTGACGGATTGCTTGTCGGCCTGTCCCTGCCGGCCGTCGGCGGCACATCCGCCAGCCTCGCCTGGGTGAGCCTGAGCTCCTACCCGATCCACGACGAGGCGGGCGAGCCGATGGCCGCGATCGCTCTGTTCGACGACCAGACCGACAGCCCCCGGGCTCGCGCCGCGACCGTGCGGGTTCTGGCCGGTTATCGGGACCTGGCCAACAACGTCACCGACTTCGTCCTGCGAACCACCGTCGACGGCATCGTGCAGTGGGCGTCGCCGTCGGTCACCGCGGCAACGGGGTGGCTGCTGGACGCCGTGGCCGGGCAGTCGGCGCTGGATTTCTGGCACCCGGACGACCTGCCCATGGTCGGCGAGACGGCCCGGCAGCTCCGGTCCGGTGAGCGGTACTCCGCCCGCTGCCGGGTGCGTTGCGCGGATGGCGCCTACCGGTGGTTCTTCAGATCGTCCGGCCCCATCCTGGCGCACGACGGAACGGTCAGCGGCGGCGTGCACGGCTTCACCAGCATCGACTCCCTCGTCGAAGCGGAAACCCTCGCGAACGCCGAGCGGGGTCTTCTGCGGGCTGCGCTGGACAGCCTGGCCGACCCGTACGTGGTTCTGGAAGCCGTCCGCGATGAGCGGGGTGCCGTGCTGCACTTCACGGTCACCGAGGTCAACCCTGCCGCCTGCTCGTTCCTCAACGAGCCTCGGGACCTCGTCATCGGCCACGCCCTGTTCGACCCTTCCCTGCGCGGAATCTCCCAGCGCCTGGCCCGCATCTGCGCCGAGGTGCTCGACAGCGGCGTGCCGCAAGACATCGATGACGCGCCCTCCGAGGGCTCCGGGCAGAGACGGTGGTACGACTTCAGGATCTCCCCGGTGGGTGCCGGAGTCTCGATCCTGCTCCGCGACGTGACCAGTCGTCACCTGGACAACCAGGCGGTGCTGGACTCCGAGCAGCGGTATCGGATGCTCGCCGAGAACGCCTCCGATGTGGTGCTGATGGTCAGCCCCGACGACCGGATCGCCTGGGTGTCGCCGTCCTCCGAGGATGCCTGGGGCTGGCATTCGGCCGAACTCGTGCTGCATCCCTCGATGGAACATGTGCACCCCGATGACAGTGCCGACGTTCTCGTGGGACGGGACCAACCCGGTGACGGTTCCCTGGTGCTTGCGCCCTTCCGGATCCGGCACAAGAGCGGCGACTACCGCTGGGTCTCCGCGGGCATCCGCGACGTCTTCGACGACAGCGGCGAGATGATCGGCCGCATCGTGTCGGTGCGCGACGTGCACCGGGAGACCGGGGCGCTGCGTGCGCTGGAGGCGTCCGAGGAGCTGTTCCGCGCGGTGCTCACCTCGTCGTCGACGGGCATGGTCCTCTGCGACTCGAGCGGGCGCATCCAGGTGGTCAATGCCGCACTGTGCCGGATGCTGCAACGCGACGAGGCGTCGCTGCACGGGCTGTCCACGGGCGATCTGGTGCACCCGGAGGACCGGGCCGTCCTACAGCAGGCGCGACAGGACACGCAGGCCGGACACGGGCCGTCGGTGATGGAGGTGCGCCTCACCCGCGCGGACGGGGTGACTATCTGGGCACGCCGGTCGTCGTCGCTGATCCGCACGGCGGCGGGTGCGGCCGAGCGGCTGCTCATCCAGCTGGAGGATGTCACGGCGGAGCACGACGCTCGGCAGGAGCTGCTGTTCCAGGCCTTCAACGACAGGCTGACCGGCATGCACAACCGGGCCTGGATCCTCAACACCCTCGAGCTCGACCTCGCAGACGCCCACCGGTCTGCCGGCGTCGTCGGGGTGTTGTTCATCGACCTGGACAACTTCAAGCTCGTCAACGACTCGCTCGGCCATGTGGCCGGAGACGAGGTGCTCACCGTGATCGCCGAGCGCATCATGGGTGCCCTGCGCTCCCAGGACCGGGTGGGGCGTTTCGGCGGCGACGAGTTCGTGGTCGTCGTGCCTCAGGTGACGGACGCGGCGGAGATCGAGCAAGTGGCCGAGCGCATCGCGGACGCCCTCGGGACGGAACTGACCATCCACGGGCACCGGATCGTGCCGACCGTGTCGATGGGCATCGCCCTGTCCACACCGGACTCGACCGCCGCGAGCCTGCTGCGGGACACCGATTCCGCTCTGTTCCGCGCCAAGCGCAAGGGGCGGGCGCGCTGGCAGTTCTTCGACGCGACCATGCACTCCCAGGCCATGACCCGGCTCACCATCGAAGACGAGATCCGGAGCTCCCTGCAGGCCGGGGACTTCGTCGTGCACTACCAGCCCGTCGTGGACCTGTCCGACGGCAGCGTGGTGGGGCACGAAGCTCTCGTGCGCTGGCAGCATCCGCATCGGGGGCTCCTGGGGCCGGTGGACTTCCTCGCCGTCGCCGAGGAGTCCGGCCTGATCGTGGGAATCGGTCGGGCCGTGCTCGACCAGGCCTGTGCCGTGCTCGCGGCCCAGCCGGATGCCACCGGCACGATCAGCGTCAATGTCTCGGCCGTCGAACTGAGCCGTGACGACTGGGCCGAGACCTTCGTCGCGGCGATGACCCTGCACGGCGTGGACCCGGGGCGGCTCATCGTGGAGGTCACCGAAACCGCGGTGCTCTCGCTCGGTGCCCACACCGTCGGCGGGCTGAGCGCCGTACGGGCGCTCGGCGTGGGCCTGCACGTCGACGACTTCGGCACCGGCTTCTCGTCGATCTCGCTGCTGCGCGACCTGCCGGTGACCGGGCTCAAGCTCGACGCCAGCTTTGTGGCCGGTCTCGGCCGCGGGCTCGGCGCCGGACATGCGGCTGAAGACGCCCTCAGCTCCGGCAGCCAGGGCGGCGGTGCCGAGGCCCTCGCCGCGGGGCTGGCCGGTCTGGTGGCGCACCTTGGTCTCACCGGGGTGGCGGAGGGCATCGAAACCGAAGAGGAGGCCGCGACGCTGCGCGACCAGGGCTGGCAACACGGTCAGGGTTACCTCTTCGGCGGGCCCGCCCCCTGGACCTCTCCGGCGGGGTAGGCCGCCCGCTCGGGCTGTGCGACGCGCGAGGCAACCGCGCGTCGGCGGCCTCGCCGGTCGTTAGGTTGGTGGCATGAGACGATCCGTAGTCCCCGCGTGTGTGGCCCTTGTCGTCGTGCTGACCGGATGCGCGGCCGGAAGCGGTGCTCAACCGTCGCCGACGGCAAGCTCAACCGCGACCCCGGTGCCCACCGCCATGCGGACGCCGACGCCGACCGCGACCGCGTCTTCGCCGGAGCCGGAGCCGGAGGCATCCGCTGTCTCAGACAGCTGCGACACCGTGCTGACCGACGAGGAATACGCGTCGTTGGAGGAGGACGGTCTCGCCCTGAACCCGGACATCTATGTGTTGGACGACACAATGCAGTCGGTTCTGGACGCGGGATTCGGCTGCTACTGGACGCGAAGCGGCGGCGATGTGCGCGTCTGGTACGCCCAAGCCAGCCAGAATGACGACACCTGGGCCAGTGAGGAACAACGACTGATCGACGATGGCTGGACTCACACGGATGTTCCCGTCGAGGGCGTGTTGCAGGCGCCGTCCGACCACGACCCGAACTACCTGCCCGTGGTGGCCCACAGCGACGGCATCACCTACTACGCGAGCTACCCCGAGTTCTTGGGCTCGGTGACGGCGCTTCGGGACTGAGCCCCCAGGCGCCGGGCGGGCTATGGGCGGGGCACACGCGGGCCGGGCGCCGCTGCGCGTGCCCGGGGCGGTGTCAGAACGCGGCCACCCGCCCGCGCGCCGACACCGCGAGCACCAGGGCCACCACCACGGCCATGACTCCCGCGCCCCAATATGCGATCACGAGCATGCCGCCGCCGGCGATGATGGCGCCACCGGCCAGGGCGCCCAGGCCCGCGCCCAGCGCGATCACCGAGGAGTTCAGCGCCACGACGAGCTGCCCGTGGCGTCCGGCCAGGCCGAGCAGGATCCCCTGCAGCGGCGAGTTTGCCGCCCAGGCGGCGAACCCCCACACAGCGAACACCAGGCCGGCGCCCACGATCGACCGGCTCGCAATCGGGAGCAGGACCAGCGCAGCCCCGCACACGGCGAAGCTCAGCCAGAGGGTGCGCGAGGCACCCCAACGGTCGGCCAGCCGGCCACCCACGATGTTGCCGAGCACCCCGGCCGCACCGTAGCAGAGCAGCAGCACGCTGAGGCCGATGCCGTCCACGCCCGACATCGCCGTGAGCAACGGGGATGCGTAGGTCTGCACCATGAGCGCGGCAGCGGTCTCGAGCATCGACACCAGCAGCACCACGAGCACGATCGGTGACGGCCAGCCCCGGCCGGGCCGGGCAACGATCGCGGCCTCGAGCGACTCGCGCGACGGCCTCGGCACGAGGGTGAGCACCGCCACGAAGGCCAGCACCGCCAGGCCCGCGGTGAGCGCGTAGACGCCGCGGTATCCGAGCGTTGGGCCGAGCAGATTGCCCACCGGTGCTGCCACGACGGTCGCCGTGGTGAGACCACCGAACACCGTCGCCAGGGCCCGGCCGCGCTCCCCCGGAGCCGCTAGCCGGGACGCCAGCACCGTGGCCGTGGGCGTGAAGCCGCCGGCGGCGAACGCGGCCAGGCCGCGCAGCAGCGCCACGGTGTCGTAGTCCTCGGCGAACGCGGTGCCCACGCAGGCCAACGCGAACAGCGCCAGTGCGGTGAGCATCAGCAGCCGCCGGGGCAGCCGGTTACCGGCCAGCGCCACGAGTGGCGTGGTCACGGCGTAGGTGAAGCCGTACACGCTCACGAGCCGGCCGATCTCCGGCACGGTCACGCCCAGGTCGGCGGACATGGTGGGCAGCAGCCCCGTGACGATGTTCGAGCCGAACCCGATCGCGAACGTGCCCAGCGCCAGCGGCCAGAGCCGGGGCCTGGTGCGAGGGCTGAGCCGCGGCACGGACGCGCCGCCGGCTGCCGCCGAGACGGTGGACGACACGGGCTCGAGTCCGGGCACCGGCAGCGCGTCGGTGCGGGGTGACCCCACCCGCCCGACGTCAGGCACGATCGGCTCCGTTCACGTGTGCACGCCAGTCGCCGTCCGCGACCACGGGCTTGCCCGCAGCGGCGGTGGCCTCACAGAGGTAGCCCACCACCTCGCGGCCGTCGGCCAGGGTGACCCGGCCGAGGCCGAGCGGGGCCGCGGCCTCGAGCAGCAGTGCCGAGAGGGCGGTCTCGGGTACCCGCCACAGTTCGCCGAGCACGCTGGAGTCGGAGTCGGGCGTGCGGATCATGCCGGGCCGGTTCAGCGGGTCGCCGAGGGCCACGAGGGTGTAGCCGGGCGCGGTGCGCACGTCCTCGGCGAACAGTGCGCCGTGCCGACGCATCCGGTCGTGCAGCGGCAGCCCGGACAGGTGCGCACCCACCACGAGCAGGTGCACTCCCCCGGCGAGGTCCAAGCGCAGCTGGCTTCCCGCGACCCTCCGCTCCCCCACGTCCTCCCGCGAGATCACCTCCCGCGAAAGCGGTGAAATGGTTGCTTCGCGAGCACCCAGGTGACCGTTAGACCGCTCTCGCAAAACCCCATCCCGCGAAAGCGGTGAAATGGTTGCTTCGCGAGTGCCCAGGTGACCGTTTGACCGCTCTCGCGGGACGACGTCTCGCGATTCGACACGCAGCAGCAGGGCGGCCACGTCACGGGCGACGGCGTCGGCGAAGGGGCGGGCGAGCACCTGCACGCCCACGTTCTCGTCGGCCGCGCCGGCATCGATAGGCACCGCGTACGCGGGGTAGCCGAACAGGTTCGCGAAGTTGGTGAAGGTGCCCAGCCGGGAGTTCACGGCGATGGGCTCCGCCGCCACCTCGGCCAGGGTGGGGTGGTGCGTGGTGGTGGGCAGCAGCATGGCGTCGGCGCCGGCGAAGGCGAGTTCCCCGGCTAGCTTCAGCTCGGCCAAGCGCACCAGGTCGGCCGCGTACCGGTGCGCGGGCAGTTGCCCGGCGGCGGTGACGATGCCCGCGACAACCGGGTCGAGCCCCGCGGGTGCGGTGTCGATGGCCGCGCCGACGGCGGCGTAGCGTTCGGCCACGAAGGCTCCGTTGTAGAGCAGCGCGGCGGCCTCGAGGAACGGGGAGATGTCGATCTCGACCAGGGTGACGCCGGCGTCGCGCAACCGACCCAGGTGGGCGTCGAAGGCGCTCCGCCAGAGCGGCGCGAGCGCGGTCAGGTCGTCGGGGCGGGGCACGGCGATCACGGGGGCCGCCGGGGCGGCGAGCGGGGCGGATGCCGGCGGCAGGGCCGCGAGGGCGTCACGGCCATCCGGTCCGGCCATCACTCTCAGCACCGACTCGGCGGTGTCGAGGTCGCGGGCGAACGCGGTGACGCAGTCGAGGCTGCGGCAGGCCGGTACGACGCCCGTGGTGGGCACCAGACCCACGGTGCCCTTGACCCCGACGAGCCCCTGCAGGGCGGCGGGCACCCGGCCGGAGCCGGCGGTGTCGGTGCCGAGGGCGAAGTCCACCAGGCCGAGGGCCACGGCCACAGCCGACCCGGAGGACGAGCCGCCGGAGATACGGTCGGGGCGCAGGGCGCTCCGCACCGCGCCATAGGGGCTGCGGGTGCCGACCAGGCCGGTGGCGAACTGGTCGAGGTTGGTCTTGCCGAGCACCACGGCGCCGGCGGCGCGCAGCCGGGCCACGGCCGTGGCGTCCTCTTCGGCGGGGTAGGCGAAGCCGGGGCAGGCCGCCGTGGTGGGCAGGCCCGCCACGTCGATGTTGTCCTTCACGGCGAACAGCAGCCCGGCCAGGGGCAGCGGTTCCCACGCGATGGCAGCCCGGGCGAGCACCTCGTCGACCTCGGCCTGCACCTCGGCCTCGGCGCGCAGGGTGATCCACACCTCGGGCCGGTCCGCGGCGGCGATCGCCGCGTAGACCTCGGCGACGCGACCGGTCGGCGTGCCGGGCGTGGGGAGGTCGGCCGGGGTCATCGGGCGGCCCGGGTCACGAGCATCCGCACCGGGGTGGGGTTGAACCCGTTGCAGGGGTTGTTGATCTGCGGGCAGTTCGACACCAGCACGAGCACGTCACGTTCGGCGCGAAGTGTGAGCGAGAGCCCGGGGGCCGAGAGGCCGTCGACGATGCCGAGCGCGCCATCCGCCTCGACGGGCACGTTCATGTAGAAGTTGATGTTGCTGACCAGGTCGCGTTTGCCCAGTCCCCACAGGGCGCCCTCGGCGAGGAAGTTCTCGACGCAGGCGTGCTGGTGCACGGTGTGGTGGCCGTACCGCAGGGAGTTGGACTCCTTGCTGCAGGCGCCGCCGATGGTGTCGTGCCGGCCGACCTCGTCGTGCACGAGGGTCATCAGGGCGTCGCCGGTGTTGGCGCGGAGCACCGACCCCTGGCTGAGGTAGACGTTGCCCTGGGCGCTGATGGTGTCGGGCGCGCTGTAACGCACGGCGGTGTCTGCGGAGTCGTAGAGCAGGAAGTCGACGGCCTGGTTGCCCTCGAGGTCGACGATGGTGAGCTCGTCGCCGGCGGCCACGACGTGGGACCACGGGCCGCGGCGGCCCACGACCTCGTCGAGCACGATCTCGCGGCCGGCGAGCCGCTCGGGCACGGCGGCCGGCGTTGTGCCGGCGACCGGGCCGGTGCTGCTGTCGCTGCCGGTCTGCGTGCTGTCGGTGCGGCCCATCACAGTCCTCTCGTTCTGGCGTAGTCAATGGTGTTGCCGAAGGCGCGGGCGGCCTCGGGGGTTGCGGTGGCCTCGGGCGACTGGAGGGTCGCGGCCTCGCCACGCCAGGCCCGGATGCGCACCGGCGTGCTGGTGTACTCCGGTCGCGGGTCCACCGGGGAGGGCACATTGGCCACGAGCAGCACGGCGGGCAGCTCGAATCGCAGCCGCACGACGGCGCCGGGGCCGGTGGAGCCGGTGAACACCAGCGCGCCGTCCTCCGCCACCCGCACGCCCTGGAACAGGGCGACGGTAGGCGGCAGGTCGCGCGGGGTGAGGCCGTGCTTGGCGGCGCCGAGGATCAACAGTTCGCGGCCGGCGGGGGTGCCGCTGTGCGCGGAGCCGTCGCCGTAGCGGGCCTCGTTCACCGCGCGGGTGGAGGTGCCCGCGAAGGTGTCGTGGGTGCCGGAGTTGTCCGACACGATGGTGGCGAGCACCCGGCCGCGGTCGGAGAGCAGCATGGCACCCTCGCCGAGGTAGGCCTGCCACTGGATCTTCACGGTGTCGGCGACGTTGAGGCGTTCGTCGAGTTGCGCCTGGTTGAAGATCGCCAGGTGCGCGCAGGCGTCGCCGTCGAGGTCGGTGAACTCCACGATCGTGCCGCGTTGCACGGCGAGGGTCGTGTAGTTGCCGCCCGCAACCGTCTCGGCGACGAAGCGGTCGTCCTCGGCGAGCCCGGCGGGCCAGCCGCCGGCCGTGGCGGCCGGAACGGTGGGCATGGTCGTGACCCGCGTGCCGCCCTGCGCTCGGGCGTGCGCCCGGGCGCCGGCGGGTGAGGCCGTCGACGCCGAGACTGCCGTTGCCGCGGTAGCAGAGGTCAGCTCAGTGGTCTCGCTCACGCGTTGCGCACCAGTTCGTGCACGGGGTTCACCGGCTCCGGGGTGGGCAGGGTGGCCAGCCAGGCGTTGGTCTGCGCGGCGGTGACAAGGGCGTCGCGCTGCAGGTAGTGCATGGCCTGCAGGGCGTTGTCGTGCGCCTGCTGGGTGGAGCCGCCGACGCAGTCGGTGAGCACCCGGAAGCGGTAGTCGTGCTGGTGCGCATCCACCGCGGTGTAGTGCACGCAGACGTCGGTGAGGCCGCCGACGAGCAGCAGGGTCTCGGCCTTGTAGCCCTTGAGCACGATCTCCAGCTCGGTGCCGAAGAACGCGGAGTAGCGGCGCTTCTTGATCAGGAATTCCTCGGGGCGCGGGTCGATGCCCGGGGCCAGCTCGGTCTCTTCCCAGCCCTCGAGGCAGTGCGGGCCCTCGGAGCCGTCGAGCTCACGGCCGATGTCGACGAGCGACGGCTTGTGCACCTCCTGGATGAACACCACCGGGATGCCCTTCTCCCGGCAGTGCCGGATCACTTCACGCACCCGCGGGGCCCGTTCGGTGCGGCCGCCCATGTAGGGGATCTCGGTGCGGGAGTCCTCGCGGGGAATCTCGCCGCCCTGGATGTCGACGACGATGAGCACGGTGTTTCCGACGATGTCTAGAGTCTCGGCGGCAGTCATGGTGGTTCCTTTCGTGGTGGCGGGCGCAGGGCCCGCCGGGGCAGTTCGAACAAGCCGGCAGCAGCGCCGGTCGGGGGTGAAGGTTGGGGGCGGATGCGACCCGGCCGGCCGCATCCGCGGGTCAGGTGAGGGAGATACGCCGGTCGGCCACGACCTGCAGCACGTCGACGATGGTGTTCAGCAGCACGTAGGTGATGCCGAGCAGCAGGGCGACGCCGGCGATGCCGGGGAAGTCGCTCACGTTGACCGACTTCTCCAGGTAGCTGCCGAGGCCCGGCCAGCCGGTGATCTTCTCCACCACCACGAGCCCGCCGAGCAGCAGCCCGGTCTGGATGCCGATCATCGAGAGGGTGGCGCCGAGGGAGTTGCGCAGCGCGTGCCGTACGAGCACGGCGGACTCCTTCATGCCGGCCGAGCGGGCGGTGCGGGCGTGGTCGGAGCCGAGGTTGACCTTGAGGCCGTCCACGAGCACCCGGCCGATGGCCACCGCCGGGCTGATCGCGGCGCAGGCGGCGGGCAAGAGCAGATGCCACACTGCGTCGCCGGCCACGTCCATGCGCCCGGCCAGCAGCGCGTCGAGCACGAGCAGGCCGGTGGGGCTGGATGAGCCGCCGCTGAAGCTGGACCGGCCGCCGGCGGGGATAAGGCCGAGCGACCCGTAGAACACGAGCAGCCCCACCATGGCGAGCAGGAAGGTGGGCGCTGCGGCTCCGGAGAGCAGCACGAACCGCACCACGGCGGCGCCCTTCCAGCGCACCACGGTGAGCAGGGCGAAGAACGCGCCGAGAATGAGCGCGAAGCCCAGGGTCCACAGCGCCAGTTCGAGCGTGGCCGGGAACGCCGCGGCCAGGCCGTCGGCGACCGGGGTGCGGGTGCGCAGCGAGTTCTGCAGGTCGCCGTGCAGCAGGCCGCCGAGGTAGTCGAAGTACCGCACGATGGCGCTCTGGTCGAGGCCCAGGCGTTCGCGGGCCCGTTCGAGGGCCTCGGCCGAGGCGTTGGCGCCCACGTAGGCCTTGGCCGGGTCGACCCCGCTGAGCTCCTGCAGGGTGAACAGGGCCACGGTGAGGGCCAGGAGCACGCCGGCCATGGCGACGATGCGCTTAAGGATGAACATCAGCATGTCGGCATCCGTTCTGAAGTTGGTGAGTGAAGGGCGGGGGCGGATGCGGGGGTCATCGGCGGGCCAGCAGGTCGCGGATGCCGTCGCCGGCGAGGTTGGCGCAGAGGGCCAGCAGCATCACGGCAAGTCCCGGCACCACGGGCACCCACCAGAACTGCAGCAGGTACTGCATGCCCTGGGCGGCCATGGCGCCGAGCTCGGGCGCCGGGGCCGGCGAGGAGAGGCCGATGAAGGACAGGCCCGACATGGCCACCACGAGGCCGCCCACGTCCAGGCTCGCCGCGATCACCACTGTGGAGGTGACGCCGGGCAGCAGGTGCCGGGCCACTCGGCGGCTCCAGCCCACGCCGGCCAGGGTCGCGGCCTCCAGGTGCGGCCGGGCCGCCCAGGAGCGCACCTCGCCGCGCACCAGCCGGGCGTACATCGGCCACCACACCACGGCCACGCCGATCAGCGAGCTGGTGAAGCTGGCGCCGAGGGCCGCAGCCACGACCATGGCGATGAGGATGCCCGGCAGGGCGAGGAACAGGTCGGTGACCCGCATGAGCAGGCCGTCCGCCCAGCCGCCGAGGGCGCCGGCGACGACACCGACGAGGCCGCCGATGATCACGCCGGAGGCGATCACGATGGCCGCGGCGGTGATGCTGGCGCGCAGGCCGAAGAGCAGACGGGAGAAGATGTCGTAGCCGAGGGCATCCGTGCCGAGCAGGAAGCCGGGGCTGAGCGGCGGCTGGAACGGGGTACCGGCGCGCAGGATCGGGCTGTAGGGCGCGAGCACCGGGGCGAGCAGGGCCAGGAGCACCAGCAGCACCAGGCCGGTGAGGCCGATGAGGTTCACGATCGTGGAGCGGTGCCGCAGCGCGGTGACCCGCTGGAACTTGCGGGCGCCACGGCCGGGCAGGGCTCGGGTGGGCGTGGGGGCGAAAACGCTCATGCGCGGGCCTCTCCGAGGTCGAGGTCGAGATCCAGGTCGATGTCGAAAGTGTCCGCGGCGTAAGCGGTATCGCCCGGGACCGTGGGGATGGTGCTGGTGGGCGGCCGTTGCGGGGCAACCCGCAGGTGCTGGCCGGGGATGGCCGCCAGCAGCGACCGGGTGTACGGCTTGATCGGGTTCGCGCACACCTCCTGGGCGGCGCCGAGCTCCACGATCTCGCCGCGGTTCATCACGGCGATGCGGTCGGAGATGACGCGGGCGGCGGCGAGGTCGTGGGTGACGAAGAGCAGCGACATGTTCAGTTCCCGGCGCAGCCGCCCGAGGAGGTTGAGCACGGTGGCCGCCAGGGACACATCCAGCGCGCTGGTGGGTTCGTCGCAGAGCAGCACGGCGGGCGGCACGATCACGGCGCGGGCGATGGCCACACGCTGGCGCTGGCCGCCGGAGAGACTGTCTCCGCGGACCCGCGCGACGTCGGCCGGCAGTCCCACGCGCTCGAGGGCTTCCTCGATGCGGTCGCGCACCTGGGTGCGGGTGAGGCCAGGGGTGGTGGCGGTGAGGCGTTCGCGGAGCAGTTCGCCCACGCTCAGCCACGGGGTGAGCGAGGACCCGGCGTCCTGGAACACCATCTGCGGGCGGGTCGTGCCGGCCACGGTGACGGTGCCGGAGGTGGGGGTGTCCAGGCCCGCGACCATGCGCAGCAGGGTGGACTTGCCGCAGCCGCTCTCCCCCACGAGTGCGACCGACTCGCCCTGCGCGATGGTGAGGCTGACGCCGCGGACGGCGTCGAGGCTGCGGCGCTTCCAGAGCGGGCCGCTGACGAAGCTGCGGCGCACATCCGTGATGGTTACCGCGGGGCCACCGGGCATGACGGCGGGCCAGCGATCGGGCAGGTGGTCGGCGGCGCCGGCGCCGTGCGCGCTCACGATGGGACGGTCGGTGGGGGTGTTCAGGTCGATGCGGGAGGCCAAGAGGCCCTTGGTGTAGTCGTGCTGCGGCGTGCCCAGCACGCTGGTGACCGAGCCGGATTCGACGATCTCGCCGCGGTACATCACGGCGATGCGGTCGCTGATCTGCGCGGCCACGCCGAGGTCGTGGGTGACGAAGATGACGCTGCAGCCGTGTTCGTCGCGCAGGGTGAGCAGCAGGTCGAGGATCTGCGCCTGCACCGTCACGTCGAGCGCGGTGGTGGGCTCGTCGGCGATGATGAGCGAGGGGTTGCGGGCCAGGGCGAGGGCGATCATCACGCGTTGGCGCAGGCCCCCACTGAGCTGGTGCGGGTAGGCGCCGAGCCGGGTGGCCGGGTCGGGGATGCCCACATCCGCCAGCAGTGCGAGCACATGGGCCTTGTCGCGGGCGACCTCGGCGAGCTGGTGCCCGATGGTCATGGTGGGGTCCAGCGACGTCATCGGGTCCTGGAAGACGGCGCCGATGTGTTCCTTGCGCACCAGCCGGTCGGCTTCGGCGGTGGTGCCCACGATGTCGGTGCCCTGGATCTGGATCGAGCCGGTGACCTTGGGTTTGGCGTAGTCGGGCAGCAGCCCCATCATGCTCAGCCCCAGCACGCTCTTGCCGGAGCCGGATTCCCCGACCAGGCCGAGGATCTCGCCGGGCATCACGTCGAAGCTCACGCCGCGCACGGCCTCGATGGCCGCGCCCTCACGGTGCAGGGTGATGCGCAGGTCCCGAACCCGGGCGACCGGGGCGGATGCGCCGGACGTGTCGGAGCCGGCGCCGGGCCGGGGTGCGCCGGACTGTGCGGTGGGGAAGGTCATGCTCGCCTCTGGGGTTCGGGGGCTGGAGAGGGGGTGGCCGGCGGGGCGCTGAAGCGCCGCCGCCGGCCGGGTGGGTTCTACTACTCGTTGCCGAGGGCCGCGAAGTGCAGCACGTTGTACTCGAGCAGGTTGCGGGCGTCGTCCAGGCCGGTCAGACCGGTGCGGGCGATGGTCGTGGTCTGCAGCGAGCCGATCGAGAACCAGTACTTGGCCGCGATGATCTTCTGGGCGATGGCGGCATATGCGTCATTGCCCTCGGTGGCCAGGGCCGCGTCGAGGTCGTCGTTCAGGCCGGGCACCTCGGCGCCGAGCACGTCGAGGCCACCGGTGGGCGTGTAGATGATGCGGGCCCAGGCGTCCACGTGGCCGGCGTCGGGGAACGCGGCCATGATCACCAGGTCGGGGGCTGCGGCCAGGTCGTCGGTCAGGGAGTAGACCGATCCGCTGCCGAGCGACACGGCCTCGGCGGGCAGGCCGGCGGAGCTGAGCGTTGCGCCCATCTCCTGGGCCACGGCCGCGGCGTCGGAGCTCGACGCCGGGTAGCCGATGCGGATGGTCTTGCCCGCGGCGATCCCGGAGTCCACGATGCCCTGCAATGCGGCGGGGTCGTAGCTGACACCCTGGTCATCCGCTGCGGCGTCGAGCATGCCGGCCGGGAACAGCTGGCTGGTGGGCACCTCGAGCTCGCCCATGGACGAGTCGATGATGGTCTTGGTGTCCAGGCCCGAGAACAGCGCGGTGCGGTCCTCCAGCGTGGTGAAGATCGCGGAGGCCGGATTCACGTAGACCATCTGGGTGGTGAAGTTGGGGAACGTCGACGCGTCGAGCTTGTCGTTGCTCGCCAGCGACGCGAAGGTGGTCTTGTTCAGGTTGCCGAGGATCGCGTCGATCTCGCCGCGCTCCAGGCGCAGCTGGGCGGCCGAGGCGTTGTCGCTGATCTCGATGTTCACGGTGCCGAACTCGGGGGCGTCGCCCCAGTAGTCGTCGGCGGCGGTGAGCGTGTAGGAGACGCCGGTTTCGACATCCGACAGCTCGTAGGGGCCGGTGCCCGCGTCGTGCGTGGTGAGGTAGGTCTGCGCGAAGTCGTCGCCGGCCTCCTCGGTGAGCACGGTGGGGCTGACCATCTTGAGGCCGAACGGCGAGGCGAGGTAGTCCACGAACGCCGAGTTCGGCGCCGCGAGGGTCACGTCGACGGTGTAGTCATCCACCGGGGTGACGGCCGTGACGTCGCCGACCATGTAGGCCGGGCCGCCGTCGACGGCGGTGCGGCGCTCGAACGAGGCCACCACAGCGTCGGCGTTGAACTCGGTGCCGTCGTGGAAGGTGACGCCCTCACGCAGCGTGAAGGTGTAGGTGAGGCCGTCGTCGGAGAGGGTCCAGTCGGTGGCCAGCTCGGGCACGATCTCGGCGGTGGATGCGCCGTCCTTGTAGGCGACGAGGCCTTCGTAGGTGCTCTCGATGATGTTTAGGCCCGGGCCGTCGTAGTTCGTGTCGGGGTCGGGCGGGGTGGTGTAGGTCTGGGTGATCACGACGGTGAGGCTGTCGGAGGCGCTCGAGCCGAAACTGTCGGTCGCGGAGGAGCTGGAGCAGCCGGCGAGCGCGAGCGCGGTGACGGCGGCCAGGCCGGTGATCAGAGCGGCCTTGCGGGGGCGGGAGAAGGAGGACCGCGCGGGGCGGCTGAACGGGGTTGGGGACATCGGGTCGAACCTCTCGGAACAGGGTGGGCCAGGGGGCTGTGCAGGGGTGAGGCTGGGTGACACAGGGAGTGAGGCTGGGGTGACACAGGAGGTGATGCGGGGCTGATGCGGGGCAACACCCGGAATCGAGCGGGCCGCCGAAATATCTATCGCTGACAAAAACTATCCCGGCACTGTTTCGGCCTGATTGCCGAATGTTTCGATCACGTAAATTCGATCAGCGATAGGTATTCGGTAGACTGGGGCCATGACCCCGAGCCTGCTGCTGCGCAATGTCACCGTGATCGACGGCCTCGGCGGCGCCCCGCGCCCCGCCCTCGATGTGCTCGTCACCGACGGCGTTTTCGCGTCGATCTCGCCCACCGGCTCCCTGCCGCTGCCTCAGGTGATCAACCCGGATTCCCTCACGGTGCTCGACGGCTCCGGCCACACCGTGCTGCCGGGCTTCTTCGACTGCCACGTGCACGTGAGCACCACCCCCGCCACGGACACCCTCACGAGCATCACCGAGCCGGAGAGCGCCAAGACCCTGCGGGCGGTGCCGGCCCTGCGCGCCACCCTCGACGCCGGGGTCACCAGCGCCCGGGACCTCGCCGGAGCGGACTCCGGCTTTCGCGATGCCATCGCCGACGGCGTCATCGCCGGGCCGGCGCTGCAACTGGCCATCCGCATCCTGAGCGTCAGCGGCGGGCACGGCGACTGGCGCACCGTGGGCGGCACCCCGCTGGACACCGGCCCCGGCGCCGGCGTGGTGGGCGACTCCCCCGCCGACTTCGTGCGGCTCACCCGTGAGGTGATTCGCGAGGGCGCCGACTGGATCAAGGTGGCCGCCACGGGCGGCATGGGCAGCCCGCGCAGCAATCCGGAGGGCGGCGGCCTCAGCGAGGCCGAACTCCGCGCCGTCGTGGAGGAAGCCGCCCGGCACGGCCACATCGGCGTGGCCGCGCACTCCATCGGCACCGCGGGCATCGCCGCGGCCGTGCGCGCGGGCGTGCGCAGCATCGAACACGGCTACCTCATCGACGACGCCACCATCGAGCTGATGGGCGAGCAGGGCACCTTCCTGGTACCCACCCTCTCCACGCTCACCCGCCCGGTCTCCCCCACCGCAGCCCCTTGGACCGTGGCCAAACGTCGCCGCACGGTGCAGAACGCCCGTGAACGGGTCGGCGCCGCCATCCGTGCCGGCGTGAATGTGGCGCTCGGCACCGACGCCGGCATCGTGGAGCACGGCACCAATCTGCGCGAACTGGCCCTGCTCGTGGAGTTCGGCCTCACCCCGATGCAGGCGATCCTGGCCGGCACGTCGTCCGCCGCCCGCATGAGCGGCATACTGGACGAAGTCGGCACCATCGAGCCGGGTAAAAGGGCCGATCTGGTGGCAACTCTGGTCGATCCGCTTGCCCAGCTCAACGCCCTGGCCGAACCCGGCGCGATGCGGCTGATCGTGCAGTCCGGCCGCATCCACTCGTCCACCCTCCCCCTCGAGAGCACGGAGCCCCAGAGCGCATGACCTCGACACCCGACACCGACACGAGTGGCACCACCGGCGCTGCGGCGACCTCCCCGACGGATGCCCAGACGGATGCGCCGACCACGCCCAAGCGCACCGCCGGCCGCCCCCGCGCCGAGGGCAAGCAGCGCGCAGGCCTGAGCACCCGCGACGAGATCCTCGAGGCCGCCGCCACGCTGTTCACCGAGCAGGGCTACACCGACACCACCACCCGGCAGATCGCGTCGGTGGTGGGCATCCGCCAGGCCTCGCTGTACTACCACTTCGCCGACAAGGGCAGCATCCTGGGCGCCCTGCTCACCGGAACCGTCGAGCCGGCGGTGCACTTCGCCGAGTGGCTCGACACCCAGCCGCTCGACGCGCCCGCCAAGCTCTACGCGCTGGCGAAGTACGACCTCGACGTGATCCTGCAGGACCGCTGGAACCTGCACGTGCTCTACCGTCTGCCCGACGCCAAGGCCGAGCGCGGCGACACCATGCAGGCCGCCCTGCAGGAGCACTACCTCCGCTTCGCCACGGCCGCCGCGGCCGCCGGCACCGACCCGCAGGCCGTGACCGACGACCTGCACCTGGTCTTCGGCCTGGTCGAGAGCATCCTCGTGCAGCGCGACTGGGGCGGCGGCGCTGCCCGCCACGCCTACGCGGACTCGATCGCCCGCGGCTGCCTGCGCCTGGTGCGGGTGCCCGAATCGTCCTTCCCGACCATCTTCGACATCGCCCAGCGCGCCATCGCGGCCTACCCGGCCTGACCGAGGGGAGCCGGCCTGACCCGGCGGGAGCTCCATACCCGTTCTCGGCCCCGGCACGGCCCCGTGCACGCCTGACTCACGGCGAAGCGCTGGTCACACGCCGCTGCGCCCCCGGCGCGCCACCCGCCAAACGGCGCCACCCCCGCGCACGGCGAAGCGCGGGCCGCAGGCCGCCACGCGGGATGCCCGCCAACCGCACGCCCCACCCGCGAAACGGCGCCACGCCCGCGGTCGGCGAAGCGCTGGTCACACGCCGCTGCGCCCTCGGCGCGCCACCCGCCAAGCGGCGCCACACCCGCGCACCACCACCCGCCGGCCAGGTGCGACGCATCCGCCGGCTCAAGCTTGCCGGGTAACCACTGGGCTCGGCGGCCGACGAGGGGCTCGGCTCAGTGATCGACGAGAGTGGCGACCAGCGCTGCCGTGCGCTCCGGGTACGACAGGAACGGCGAGTGGTCGCTGTCGAGCACGAACACCTCGTCGGCCTGCGCGGCCATCGCCCGCTGCAGGTCGGGGGCGATGGCGTTGTCGTAGTCGCAGACGATGTAAGTGGCGGGGATGGTGTGCCACGCCGCGCCGGTCACCGCCTGCGTGAACGAGGCGAACGACTGCGGGGTGAGATCACGCATGGCGGCCTCCGCCACATCCGGCGTGCAGCGGTTGTAGAACAGGGTCGTCGGGTCCGTCGCGCCGATGGTGGCGCCGTCGGCCGACACCTGCCAGAGATCCTCGCCCTCAGGGTCGTCGCCCCCGTTGCCGGAGAGGTCGAGCAGCGACATGCCCGGGCGGGGCATCCAGGCCGTGAGGTACACGATGCGCTCCACGCTGGTGTTGCCCACCAACGCCTCGGTGGTGGGCATCCCGCCATAGGAGTGACAGACCACGACGGTGGCGCTGTGCCGGGCCACCGCCTCGCGGATGACCTGAGCATCGGCATGCAGATCAGCCAGCGCGGGCGACGCGCTGGGCAGGTCGACCGCCACCGAGTGGATGCCGCGCCCGGCCAGTGCGCCCTGCAGCGCACGCCAGCTTGAACCCCGGTGGTTTGCCCCGTGGACGAGAAGAACGGTGCCTGACACGTGGTGCTCCCAACCGGCCCGATGGGCGCAAATATCTATCGTCGATAGTAATGGACGGCCGGTCCCGCTCCGCACGTGATGTGAGGGGCCTGGATGCAATACAGTTCTGTCCCATGCCCACGAACGAAACCGAGTACGAACGAGCCGCCGACACCCTCCGGGCGTGGGCACAGGACGAAGACCTGAAGGCACGCGTCATGGCGAACCCCGCGCTGTCCCCACTCGCCCGCCAGGTCGCGAGTCGGTACACCGCCGGCGAGACCATCGACGAGGCGCTCGCCGCGGTCACCGGGGCGGCCGACCGTGGCCACCTGGGCAGCATCGAATACGCAGGCGAGAGCGTGCGAGATGCCGACATCGCCCGAGCGGAGACTGACCTCTTCCTGAACCTCGCGGCCGCGCTGGCCGATTTTCCGGTTCCGACCACGGTGTCCTTCGACCTCTCCCACATCGGCTCGACCGTGAGTTACGACCTGGGCCTCGCCCACGCGCGGGAGCTGGCCGCGGCCACCCGGGCGTCGGGCTCGGCGCTCATGATCTCCGCCGAGGGCTCGGACCGCACCGATCTGGTGCTCGATCTGTACGACGCGGTGGCGTCGGACTTCCCCCACGTCGGCATCACTCTCCAGGCGCGCCTGCACCGCAGTCCCCACGACCTCGACCGGCTCCTTCGCCACCCCGGTCCGATCCGTCTGGTCAAGGGCGCTTTTCTCGAAAGCGACGAGGTCGCCATCCGGCGCGGGCAGGCCGCGCTCCTCGAGAGCTATCTGACCCTGGCCGGACGCATCCTCGATGCCGATCATGCAGTGTCGTTCGCCACCCATGATCCCGAGCTGATCGACCTGCTGAAAGAGCGTTACGGCAGCCGGCTGCTGCGTGCCGGCGTCGAGTTCGAGATGTTGCGCGGCCTTGCGCCCGCCCTCTTGGACACCCTGCACGACGAGGGGTACCGGACGCGGGAGTACGCGATTTTCGGTGGCGAGTGGTGGCTCTACGTCCTCAACCGAATCGCTGAACACCCCGAGCGGGCGATCACGGCGCTCGCCGACCTCCGGGCGCCGATCGTTCCTTAGCGCTCCGCGGCGTCGATCGACCGGCCCACCCACTCCGTGAGCAGGCTCCGCTCGGCCGAGGTGAGCGCCGGCAGGGTGGGAATGTGCGCGGCGAAGGTGACGGCGATCGCCGCGCTGGAGCTGACGCCCTGGCTCCCGTCCGAGTGGAGCTCGAGGATCTGCTGCAACACGGCGTCGAGCAGAGCATCGGACAGCCCGGGATCGCGCTCCTCCGGCGCAGCCTCCAGGAGCGCCAGAACGACCCCGGCACCGGCAGCGTGAATCAGATCGACCGCGCGCAGCTCGCTCACCCGGAGCAGCCCGGCTTCGGCGAGCGCCCGCACTCGCGCGCGCAGCACCTCGATGCCGGCCTCGATGGCGGGTGATCGCCCCGCCCGCCCCGGCGCGGTCAGCAGGGCGCCCAGATCGGGGTTGGCCAGGCCGAAATCGATCTGCAGCTGCCAGCCCGACCGCAGGGCGGCCACAGGATCGCCGGGGTCGCCGACCGTCGACTTCGCGGCGACGTGCTCCGCCATGACGTGCTCGGCGACCGCCTCGATCAGGCCGTCCTTGTCGCCGAACAGCCGGTAGATGGCCGGCGGCTGCACATCCGCGGCATCCGCCACCCCGCGGGTGGTGAGCCCGGCGGCACCCCGTTCGCGCAGCAGTCGGGCGGCCACCTCGACGATGCGGGTGCGCTGATCGTCACTGACGGATGCTGCGGCAAGTTCGGTCATGAAATCAACGATATCGCGTAGTTGTTTCCAACGGAACTTCGGTGCTAACCTCAAGCGAAAATCACTGGAAACGAATGGAGCGAATCAATGATAATCGTCACCGGTGCCACCGGGCACCTCGGAGCCCAGATCGTCGACCGCCTCCTGGAGCGGGTGCCGGCCGCATCCGTCGGGGTCAGCGTGCGGGACCCGGCCAAGGCCCGCGGGCTGTCCGACCGCGGCGTGCGGGTGCGTGCCGGGGACTTCACCGACCCCGGGTCGCTCGCGCACGCCTTCGAGGGCGCGGACCAGGTGCTCGTGATCTCGGCGGCCATCCGCGGCGGCGGCGCGTTCGACGCCAACCGGGTCGCCATCGAGGCGGCGAAGGCGGCCGGCGCGGGCCGGGTGCTCTACACGAGCCACCAGACGGCGTCACCCGACTCGCTCTTTCCCCCGCAGCTCGTGCACGCCGCCACCGAGGTCCACCTGGCGGGGCAGGGCGTGCCGTTCGCCGCGCTGCGCAACGGGTTCTACGCCAATGCGCTCGGCATCCACCTGGACAGCGCCCTGAGCACGGGCCGCATCGTGGTGCCCGAAGACGGTCCGGTGTCGTGGACCGCCCACCAGGACCTCGCCGAGGCGGCCGCGATCGCGCTCACCGACGGCGGCACTCTTGACGGCATCTCCGCCCCGCTCACCGCGTCGGTCGCCCTCGACCTCGGGCAGGTGGCGGGCATCCTGAGCACGCTCACCGGTCAGACCATCACCCGTGTCACCGTGAGCGACGACGAGTGGCGGGCCTCGGCGGTTAAGCGCGGGCTGCCGCCGATGGTGGCGGACTTCTCCCTGGGCATGTTCCAGGCCGCCCGGCGCGGTGAGTTCGCCGTCACCGACCCCACCTTGGAGACCGTCATCGGGCACGCCACAACCCCGGTCGAGCACACGCTGCGGCAGCTCCTCGCCGACCGCTGAGGCTGCTCGCCGCTCTGCCGGGGGACGGCACACATCGGGCCGCTCGCACGGGCCGCGGGGCGCACCACCCGCGAAGCGGCGCCGCACCCGCGCACCACATCCACCCTCGGACACGCGCGGGCCAGGCGCCGCTGCGCTTGATGCGCGCCACCCGCGAAGCGGCGCCGCACCCGCGCTCGGGCAACTCACGCCGCTCAGGCCGGCGCCGGGGCCTCCATCGGGATGGCGGCGAACTCGCGCACCACCAGCCGGGGCTTCACCATGCGGTGCCGAGGCTCCACCGACTCCGGGGCACCGTGCACCTTGCCGCCGAACTCACCCGTCAGCAACTCGAGCACCCCGGCGGCCACCTCGTCCACGGACTGATCGACGCTGGAGAGCCCGATCGCCGCGGCGACGGGTGTGTTGTCGTAGCCGGTGACCGGAACCCGCTCGGGGTTGGCGATCATGGCGCCCAGGGCGAGGGAGTCGCTCGCGCAGAGCACCGCGTCGAGCCGCCCCGCCGTGCGGCGCAACTCCTGCATGGCCGCGGTTCCCTCGGCCACGCCGTCCACCGTGACCACCTCGAGCTGGGCCAGTTCGTCCTCGGTGACGTCGCCGCGCTCGAGCATCGCGTCGCGCCAGCCGCGCCGGCGGTCGTCGCCCGTGCCGGACGGGCTCGGCCAGCCGATGTACCCGATGCGGCGGGCACCGGCATCCTGCTGCGCGCGGGTGGCCTCGTGCAGGCCGGTCCAGCCGTCTACGTCCACCCAGAGATGCTGCGGGTCGTCCATGTCGTCCACGCCCCACGGGCGGCCGAAGGTCACGAACGAGATCCCGTTCTCGAGCAGCCAGGTCGTGCGGGGGTCGCCGGCGAACGTCGAGGTGAGCACGAAGCCGTCCACATCAGCGCCGTCGTTGAGGCGTTTGAGCTGGGTGATCTCGTCCTCGGGGCCGGTCGCGGTGAACAACAGCACCCGCAGGCCCTGCCGGTCCGCCTGCTCGGTGAGGGCGTGCAGGAAGCTGTCGAGCACCGAGCCGGAGATGCCGTCGATCATGGGGTCGAGCCGGATGCCGATGGTGGAGCTCCGCCGGGTGCGGAGCCGCCTCGCCGACGCGTGCGGGCGGTAGCCCAGCTCGGCGATCGCGGCCTGCACCCGCTCCCGGGTGTCGGCGCGCACGATGTCGGGCGAGTTCATCACGTTCGAGACGGTCTGGCGGGAGACGCCGGCGGCCAGCGCGACATCCGTCACGGTCGGAAACGTAGTCATGGCCGCTCCTCCCCCGAGTCCCGCATCGGCCGGCACTTAGGTGCCCGTCAATGGATCGATCCAACACCGATCTCCCACAGAGTACCGCGTTTGCTCCCACAAAATACCCATTATTTGATCGATCCAAGAAAACATTTGATCGATCAAATTAATTCAGCTACTGTGACCACTACACAAGCAAGCGCGCACCGTAGCGCGACAGAAGGAGCATCAAGATGCAACGACGCAACTCCCGCTGGTTGATCGGCGCAGGCCTCACCGTGGTCGGCGCCCTCACACTCAGCGCATGTGGTTCCGGGTCGGGTTTCGGCGACAGCGCCGGCTCCACCGACGGCGAACTCACCAGCGATTCCTCGAAGGGCCTCACGGTTTTGATCGGCTCGAGCGGCGACGCCGAGACCGCCGCAGTCAACGAGGCCGTCGCCGCCTGGTCCAAGGACTCGGGCACCGAGGCGAAGGTCAGTGTCGCCAGCGACCTCAACCAGCAGCTCGCCCAGGGCTTCGCCGCGCAGAAGCCGGCCGACGTCTTCTACCTTTCCACGGATGCCCTCGCCGGCTACGCGTCGAACGGCTCGCTGCTCCCCTACGGCGACGACCTGGCCAACAAGGACGACTTCTATCCGAGCCTGGTCAGCTCCTTCACCTACGACGGCGAGTTCTACTGCGCCCCGAAGGACTTCTCCACCCTGCAGCTGATCATCAACACCGACCTCTGGGCGGCGGCCGGCCTCACGGATGCCGACATCCCCACCACCTGGGATGAACTCGCCACCGTGGCCAAGACCCTCACCACCGACACCCAGGTGGGCCTGGGCATCGGCGGCGAATACGCCCGTCTCGGCGCCTTCATGGCCCAGGCCGGCGGCAACCTGATGAACGAGGACAGCACCGAGGCCACCGCGAACAGCCCGGAGAGCGTCGAAGGACTCGAGTACGCGCAGACCCTGCTCAAAGACGGCGTGATGAAGTACGCCACCGAGCTCGGCGCGGGCTGGGGCGGCGAGGCGTTCGGTAAGCAGCTGTCCGCCATGACCATCGAGGGCAACTGGATCACCGGGGCCATGACGAACGACTTCCCCGACGTGAACTACACGGTCGCCGAGCTCCCCGCGGGCCCGGAGGGCAAGGGCACCCTGCAGTTCACCAACTGCTGGGGCATCGCCGCCGACAGCCCCAACCAGGCCGCCGCGCTCGACCTCGTCGAACAGCTCACCAGCAAGGACGCCCAGCTGACCTTCTCCGAGGAGTTCGGGCCGATGCCGTCCATCCAGTCCGCCGCCGAAGAGTGGAAGAGCGCCAACCCCACCCTGGTGCCCTTCCTTGCCGGGGCCGACTACGCCAAGGGCGTGCCCAACCTGCAGGGTTCAGCGGATGTCGTGAGTGACCTCAACGCACAGCTCGAGTCGCTCAAGACCGGGGATGCGCAGACCATCCTCGACTCCACGCAGAAGAACCTCGAAGCACTGCTGAAGTAGTTCGCCATGACGACACCTGCTCGCACGTCTCGCCGCTCCGGAATCCGGGGCGGCGAGGCCGCCTCGGGGTGGCTGTTCACCGCCCCGATGATCATCCTCCTCGGCATGTTCCTGGTCATCCCGGTGCTGATGGCCCTCTGGGTGAGCTTCTCCGACTGGAACGGCCGCGGCAGCCCCTTCGCCGGCACGGTGTCGTTCGTGGGCATGGACAACTACTCCGCTCTGCTGGGCGGCGGCGGTCTGGCCGAGCAGGACTTCGGCACGGCCCTGCGTAACAACGCCTGGTACGTGCTCCTGGTCGTGCCGATCCAGACCATGCTCTCGTTGTTCCTGGCCGTGCTGGTGAACCGGGCGATCCTTCGCGGTCGCGGGTTCTTCCGCACCGCGTTCTATTTCCCGTCGGTCACCAGCTCGGTCGCCATCACCGTGCTCTGGCTGTTCCTGTTCAGCTCCACCGGCGCGGTGAACAAGCTGCTCTCCTTCATCGGCGTGAACGGGCCCAACTGGTTCAACGACCCCAGCGGCGTGCTGCACAACATCCTCCGGGTCTTCGGCGTGCAGACGGGCCCGGCGGCTCTCACCGGCAACTCCTTTCTCGGCATCTCCTTCTGGGAGTGGCTCGCCGGGCCATCCGTGGCCATGAGCGCGTTCATCCTGATGGCCGTGTTCACCACCAGCGGCACGTTCATGCTGCTCTTCATCGCGGCGCTGCAGAACCTCAGCGGCGACGTCGTGGAAGCGGCCATGATGGACGGTGCCAACTGCTGGCAACGGTTCTGGCGGGTCACCCTGCCCCAGCTGCGGCCCACGCTGTTCACCGTGCTCACCCTGGGCCTGATCGGCGCCTGGCAGGTGTTCGACCAGATCTACACGGGCACCCAGGGTGGTCCGGGCAAGACCACGCTCACCCCGGCCTACCTCTCCTACCAAACCGCGTTCACCAACCAGGCGTGGGGCCAGGGCGCCGCCATCGCGTTCATCCTGTTCGTGATCATCGTGGTCTTCACCCTCTTCCAGCGCTGGCTGCTGGCCGAACGCGCCGTCTCCGCCCGCCGGATGCGCCTGTACGTGCAGACCCCCACTGCCGGAGGTTCCAAATGAGCACCACCGCACGCGCCCGAGTGAAGCCCACCTCCCCCTCCCAGCGGCTGCGCACCCTGAGCCGGCCACAGCTGCCCACCTCCGCCGTCGCCGGCCGGTCGCTGCTCTACGCCATCCTGATCGTGCTCGCGATCATCTACATCGCCCCGTTCCTGGTGCAGGTCGCCACGTCGTTCAAGACGGATGCCGAAGCCGCGAGCAATCCGATGTCGCTGATTCCGGCCACCTGGTCGTCGGCCGCGTACGAGAAGTTGTTCCTCAACTCGGACTTCCCGGTCTGGTTCCAGAACTCCGCCATCGTCACGGTCTTCGTCACCCTCGGCCGGGTGTTCTTCAACTCCCTGGCCGGGTATGCGTTGGCCCGGCTGCACTTCCGGGGCCGCAACGTGATCTTCGCGCTGCTCATCGCCGTGATGAGCGTGCCCGGTGTGGTGCTGCTGATCCCCAAGTTCCTGGTGATCAACCAGCTGGGCATCTACGACACCTACGTGGCCATGATCGTGCCGCTGCTCACCGATGCCGCGGGCGTGTTCATCATGAAGAACTTCTTCGAGTCCATCCCCGCCAGCGTCGAGGAGCAGGCCCGCATCGACGGCGCCGGCACCTTCCGGGTGTTCTGGTCGATCGTGCTGCCGATGGCCCGGCCGGCGCTGGTGACCATCATCATCCTGTCGTTCCAGGGCTCCTGGAACGAGCTGTCGCACTTCATCGTGGCCACCCAATCGCCCGAACTCACCACGCTCACCAAGGGCGTCGCGTCGCTGGCCTCCGGGCAGCTGAGCCAGGGCACGCAGTACCCGCTCAAGCTGGCCGCGGCCGCGATCATGACCATCCCGGTGGCGGTGATGTTCTTCATCTTCCAGAAACGCATCATGAACACCACCGACGGGGCCGTGAAGGAGTAGCCGCTCCTCCCCGCTTCGTTTCCCCGGATCCGCACCACAACACCACTGGAGTCGTACCTCACTCATGCTTTCCCACCCCGTCCAGCCCCTGCTCCACGATTCCGCCATCGTTCTTGCCGCGCCCACCCAGGCGTGGTCCGGCACCGACGGGCGCACGAGCCTGCCGATCCACGGCCTGTATCACGCCGACACCCGCATCCTCTCCGGGTGGACCCTGTCGGTCGGCGGCGCCGCCGGTGAGCCGATCGGCTCGGCCGCCCGCGGTGCCGGTGAGATGACGTTCACCGCGCTGCTCCGGCACCTCGACGACCGTACCGCCGACCCGCGGCTGCGGCTGCACGTCACCCGCACGGTCACCGCTGGGCGGCTCACCGAGCAGATCACCATCGAGTCGGGGCTGGCCGAACCGATCGACACAACCGTGGCCGTGCGGCTGTCGGCGGACTTCGCCGATATGCAGACCGTCAAGGCCGGTCTGGCCAGCGCGGCCGACCGGGCAGCGTTCCCGGCGGCCGAGCTGCCCGAGACCCCGGTGGTCGAGGTGCAGATCACGGATGCGGGCCTCCGCCTGACCACGCCCGCCGTGGCGGCGCTCGTGCAGGTGAGCGGCGACGGCGTGCTGGGCACGGATGCCGCGGCGCTCGGCCGGCACTCGGCCGACCCGGTCGGCGCCCCCGGGCCCACCGAACTCGGCGCCAACTGGGCGGTCACCGTGCCGGCTCGCGGCAGCGTCACCGTCACCTGGACCGTCGACATCGACCACTCCGCCACCGTCGTGCAGGCGGCCCCCGGGCTGCCCGAGTGGGCGGGCGTGTCGGTGCAGTCCGGCGACGCCCGGCTGGGCCGCTGGGTGCAGAAGGCGTTGGAGGACCTCTCCGGCCTGCGGATGGCGACCACCGCCCGCCCGGAGGAGCCGTTCCTGGCCGCCGGCGCCCCGTGGTTCTTCACCCTGTTCGGCCGCGACTCGATCTGGGCCGCCCGGTTCCTGCTGCCGCTGGGCACCGAGCTGGCCGCCTCCACGCTGCGCATCCTCGCCGAGCTGCAGGGCGCCGAGGTCAACGACGAGACCGCCGAGCAGCCCGGCAAAATCATGCACGAACTGCGCCCGGCCGCGTTCACCATCCCCGGCGAAGACGTCTCGCTGCCGCCGCTGTACTACGGCACCGTCGACGCCACCCCGCTGTGGATCTGCCTGCTCGCCGACGCCCACCGCTGGGGCATGGCCGAGGCCGAGGTCGAGGCCCTGCTGCCGCACCTCGAGGCGGCACTCGCCTGGATGCGCGACTTCGGTGACAGCGACGGCGACGGGTTCCTCGAGTACGTCGACAGCACCGGCCACGGCCTGGCCAACCAGGGCTGGAAGGACTCCGGCGACTCGATCCAGTGGCGTGACGGCAGCCTCGCCGACGGCCCCATCGCGCTCTGCGAGGTGCAGGCCTACGCCTACCAGGCCGCGATCGGCGGCGCCGACCTGCTCGACGCGTTCAACCGGCCCGGCGGCGACGCCTGGCGCGCCTGGGCGGAAAACCTCAAGGCCCGGTTCCGGGAATCCTTCTGGGTCGACTCGGCCGAGGGCCGCTACCCGGCCGTGGCACTGGACGCGTTCAAGCGCCCGGTCGACACCGTGACCAGCAACATCGGCCACCTGCTCGGCACCGGCCTGCTCTCCGCCGAGGAAGCCGCCCTCGTCGCCGCCCGGCTCGTCTCCCCCGAGCTCAACTCCGGCTATGGCCTGCGCACCATGTCCACCGACTCGGCCGGTTACTGGCCGGTGAGCTACCACGGCGGCTCCGTGTGGACCCACGACACCGCCATCGCGATCGCCGGCCTCGGCCGCGACGGCTTCGGCGCCGAGGCGGGCGAGCTGATCACCGGCCTGCTCGCCGCGGCCGAATCGTTTGACTACCGGATGCCCGAGCTGCACTCCGGCGACGCCGCATCCGCTGTCACCGCCGCTGGGGCTTACCCGGCCGCCTGCCGCCCGCAGGCCTGGTCCGCCGCCGCCGCGGTGGCGGTGCTCGGCACCGTGCTCGGCCTGGCCCCCGACCCCGCCACCGGCGAGGTGCTCTCCACACCGATCACCCCGGCCGTCGTGGGCACGGTCACCCTGCACCGCCCCGACGCCACTGTGCGCGTCGGCTAGCCCCCGCCACCGTCCTCCACGAGGAGGCGATGCATAGCTCCTGCAATTCTCCAGAGCCCGGCAACGGATGCCCGGAATTCCGGGCCCGCGACCGTGGCGCCGGCCGAATTGCAGGAGTTGTGCGCACACCACCACGGACACCTCCTCTGAACCGGCCACGCGCCCGCCAGCCGGGCTGTAGGGTGACTCTCAACAGCAGAGGAGCCACATGAACCGGGTCCACCTGACATTGCGCACCGTGCCCGCCATCGCCGCACTTCTCGCGTCGGCCGTTCTGCTCCTCGGTCAAATTCCGGTGTTCTCGGGTGTCGCGGCCTTGTTCTGGCTCCTGAGCCTCGCCCTCATCCTGGTCGCGCTGGTTACGAGCATCATGGTGGTCGTCCGAAAGCGCTCGCACACCTAGGTCCGCACCGCACTGGCCGTCCCGACGGTGCCCACGACGCCGGTACCTGCGCGTGTGCACCGAATGTCCGGCAATTCCGTGACGATTCGGCCGCTGCGCCCCTCTCAGTAGTGAGGGCGGGCCAATCGCTGCGGCACTGCGGCGATCACGCCCGTCCTCGCCACACGCTTGCGTTGACACGTCCGCGTCCACCGCACCCAGAAAGCAGGCCACCATGACCGCTCTACGCCTCCTCTTCACCGCCGCCATCGCCTTCGCCGCGTACTTCATCGGAGCCAAGGCCGGCCGCGGCCGCTACAAGCAGATCCGTCGGAACGCCAAGAAGGCATGGAACGACCCGACCGTGAAGAAGGCTCGCGCCCGCACCCACAAGCTGGCCAGCCGCAACGCGAAGAAGATCACCAAGGCCGTTCACCGCTAAGCCGTTCGCCGCTTCGCCCTGAACCGCCCGATCCCGACCTCTCGCCCGAAAGGACACCCATGACTGACAACACCGCCCAGCAGGCCCAGCACCTCGCCGAGGACGCCGCCGACAAGGCGACCGACCTCGCCGAGCAGGCCCGCCACGCCATCGACGACACCGTCTCCACAGTCAAGTCGGCCGTCAGCGACCTCGACCTCGACAAGACCGCCGACACCGTCATCGCAACGGCGCACGAGACGCTCGACAAGATCACCGCGGCCTACAAGCGCAACCCGGCCCTGGTGCTCACCATCGCGTCGGTCGCCCTCGCGATCGTCGGCACGATCGTCTCGCGCCGCCGCTAGCCGGCCCAGGGCCGCCACAACGGCCCGTCACCGAACCGGGTGGCCGCATCCGCTACACACGGATGCTGCCACCCGGTTTTTCAGTGCGCTCAGGTTCGGTGTGCGCTCACGTTCTGTGTGCGCTCACGTTTTGTGTGCGCTCACGTCTTGTGTGCGCTCAGTGTCCGAGCAACTCGGCGAGCGCCCCGAGCACCGCCACCTGCCCCTTCACCAGCTTCTCCCGCGCCTGCGGAATACTCACCCAGCGGGCATCGTCGATCTCGGGGAACTGCTTGATCGTGCCCGATCCCCTGGGCCACTCGAGGTCGAAGGTGTTGCTCGTCACCTTCTCCACGGCGAGGTCGGAACGGGCGGCGAACACCGTGACCACCTTCCCCGAGGGCTGCCGGAACACCCCCAGCTGCGCGTAGTCCGCGGCCGGAGCGGGAACGCCGATCTCCTCCTCGAACTCACGCCTGGCCACCGTGAACGGATCTTCCCCCGGCTCGTACTCCCCCTTGGGGATCGACCACGCTGCGGCATCCTTGCGCGCCCAGAATGGGCCACCCATGTGCGCGATCCACACCTGCAGCTCCCCGGCATCCGTCACCCGATACAACAGGATGCCCGCACTGAATACGGTCATCGCGCTCCTCCCGGCATCGGAGCGGCCGACGCGCCCGTCCGGGCCGCCCAGCGCTTCGCTTTGTCCATACTCCTAGTGTCACCCGCGCTCCACGCGTTCGCGGCACAGGCCCTGGCGGTGCCTAAAGAGAGGCAATAGTGAGTTCAAGAGGACCCCCGCGGCCGGAAGGTCCTCAGAAACTCGCGAAGTCCTTCTAACCGTGCATCAGCGCGGCCGCGGAGAGCGATCAGGCCTGCGGCGGGTGCTCGGCCACGCAGAACAGGTTGCCCTCGGGGTCGGCGAGCGTGGTCCACTGCACGTGAGCGAACTCCTCGAGCACATCCCACTTGAAGGCGGCCCCGAGGCCGATGAGGCGCTCGACCTCGCGTGCCCGGGACCCCCACGGCACCGTGAGGTCGAGGTGGGTCGTCTGGTGCGGCGGCCGCGGTGCGGTGCGCGGCTGGAAGAACATCGCGAACCCGTCCGGCCCGGCCGGCGGCAAGTAGTAGCTCGCGCCTCCGGGCGACGGCGTGGCCCCGGTCACGGATGCCCAGAATCCGGCGAGCAGGGCCGGGTCGTCGGCTTCCAGGTTGATGGCACCGAGGCTGATCCGATGGGTCGTCATGCCCCGACGCTAACAGGCAGCTCAGACACCCGACCGGTTAGCCCCGAGCACCCGTGCGCTAAGCCAAAAAGGCAAAAGTGAGATTAAAAGGATGCCCGCGGCCATTTCGTCCTCACAACCTCGCGAAGTCCTTTTTATCGTGCGACGCCCACCCGTGGGCCGCACATCTGGGGCCGGACCGCGGATGTCTGCGACGCCCCATGGGCATACTGACACCACTCCCTCCGAAATTGACACCATAAATCCTTGCGATGACACCACAGTGGTGTCACACTGAAGTCATGGAACTCGCACCGTACGTCACCGACCTTCAGCGGCAGCTTCTCGAGGCCGCGGAGACCGGCAGCGACCACACCCGCGCGGCGGCCGAACGGCTTGCCGCGGGGCTCGACGCGGCCGCCCGGTTGGTGCTGCTCGACGTGCTGTCGGCCGCGGCCGGCGAGATCACCCGTGACCTCGCCCCCGGGTCGGTGGACCTGCGGCTGCGCGGGCGCGAGGTCGAATTCGTTGTGACAGCGCCCACGGCCGAGCCGGAGGGTGACGACGGCTCCGCCGCATCCGTCGACCTGGACGATGTGAGCACCTCACGCACGACGCTGCGCCTGCCCGACGCCCTCAAGGCGCGGGTCGACGAGGCGGCCCTGGCCGACGGCCTGTCGGTCAACACCTGGCTGGTGCGCGCCATCGCGGCCGCGGTGCAGCCCAAACAACGACGCTCCGCGCAGCGCACCCTGCGCACCGGCGACAACTTCGCAGGCTGGGCGCGCTAAGCCCAGACCTGCCGCACCACCAGCTCCGCGCACCCGCGGGGCCGGTCCGCCATACCCACAATGCCCACGAAAGGCAGGCGTCAGCATGCCCAGCTTCCCCACCCCTACCCCGATCGATCTGGCCGTCAACCTGCAGGTCGGCGACCTCGAGATCGTGGCCGGCGACCGCACCGAGACCGTCGTGACCGTGTCGCCGAGCAACCCGGCCAAGGCCGTCGACCGTCGCGGCGCCGACGAGACCCGGGTCGACTTCGACGGGCAAAGGCTCACCGTGACCGGCCCGCGGCCCCGGCTCAGCTGGATCGGCCCCACCGAGTCCGTCGACGTGCGAGTGGAGCTGCCGGCGGGGTCACGGCTCACCGCGGAAATCGCGGTGGGTGGCGTGCACACCACCGGCCGGCTCGGCGCCACCCGCATCAAGTGCTCGATGGGCGCGGTGGACGTCGACGGTACCGGCGACCTCTGGCTGCGTGCCGGGCACGGCACCATCACCGTCAACGGCATCGGGGGCGGCGCGGAGATCACGGCCGATCACGGGCAGATCCGGGTCGGCAGCGTGGCCGGCGACGCGCTCCTCAAGGCCTCGCACGGCAGCATCGAGATCGGCCAGTCCGGCGGCGACCTGGACGCCAAGCTCTCCTACGGTGACCTCGAGATCACCCGGGCGCTGGCCTCGGTGACCGCGAAGACCGCCTACGGCAGCATCCGGCTGAACGAAGTCTCGGGCGGATCCGTGCAGGTGGAGAGCGGCTACGGCCAGGTCACCATCGGCGTGCGGCCCGGCGTGGCCGCCTGGCTCGATCTCGCGTCGAAGGACGGCCGGGTGCGCAACCAGCTCGAGGCCGACCGCGCGCCCGCGGAGTCCGAGCCCACCGTCGCGGTACGGGCACGCACCCAGTACGGCGACATCACCGTGCGGCACGCCCACTGACGGCCGCCCACCGATCCGGCACCTCGAGAAGACCAACAGATCCACCCACAGAAGGGAACAACATCATGAGCGACACTCTCACCCGGCACCCGGCGATCCGGGTGCAGAACATCGAGAAGTCCTACAAGGAGCTGCACGTGCTGCGCGGCGTCAGCTTCGACGTCGCCCCAGGCAGCATCTTCGCCCTGCTCGGCTCCAACGGCGCCGGCAAGACCACCCTGTTGCGCATCCTGTCGACCCTGCTCCGGTTCGATGCCGGCACCGCCGCCGTGAACGGGTTCGACGTTGCCTCCGCGCCACTGAAGGTTCGCGAGTCGATCAGTCTCACCGGGCAATTCGCCGCGGTCGACGAGATCCTCTCTGGCAAGGAGAACCTCGTACTGATGGCCAAGCTGCGCCACCTCGCGAACCCCGGCCAGGTGGCGGATGCGCTGCTGGCGCGTTTCGACCTCGCCGACGCGGCCACCCGCCGGGTGTCGGCCTACTCGGGCGGTATGCGCCGGCGGCTGGACATCGCCATGAGCCTGATCGGGCACCCCGAGGTGATCTTCCTCGACGAACCGACCACCGGACTCGACCCGGAGGCCCGCCAAGAGGTGTGGCAGGTGGTGCGAGACCTCGCGGCGCAGGGCACCACGGTGCTGCTCACCACGCAGCACCTCGAAGAGGCCGAGCAACTCGCCGACCGCATCGCGATCCTGCACGAGGGGCGCATCATCGCGAACGGCACCCTCGCCGAACTCAAGCGGCTGCTGCCGCCTGCGAAGGTCGAGTACATCGAACGACAGCCCACCCTCGAGGAGATCTTCTTCGCGCTGGTGGGCACCACTCCCCACGAGCCCGGAAAGGACCCATCATGAGCACCCACTTCATCGCCGACACGAGCAGCCTGCTGGGCCGGTCGCTCCGCCACATCACCCGCAGCGCCGACACGATCATCACGACGGCGATCACACCGATCGCCATCCTGTTGCTCTTCGTCTACGTGCTCGGCGGCGCCATCAACACGGGGACGGGCAACTACGTCACCTACCTGCTGCCCGGGATCATGCTGATCGCGATCGCGTCCGGCATCGCCTACACGGCCGTGCGGCTGTTCACCGATCTGCAGAGCGGCATCTTCGAACGCTTCCACTCCATGCCGATCAACCGGTCCTCGGTGCTGTGGGCACATGTGCTCACCTCGCTGGTGGCCAACGGGATCTCGGTCGTCATCATCGTGGCGGTCGGCCTGGCCATGGGTTTCCGCACCTCGGCGGGCCCGGTGGCCTGGCTCGCCGTGGCCGGCATTCTGGCCCTGTTCACCCTGGCGCTCACCTGGGTCGCGGTCATCGCGGGCCTCTCCGCTAAGACCGTGGATGGCGCGGCCGGGTTCTCCTACCCGCTGATCTTCCTGCCGTTCATCAGTTCGGCGTTCGTACCCACCGACACCATGCCGGGGCCGGTGCGGGTGTTCGCCGAGAATCAGCCGGTCACGGCGATCGTCAACACGATCCAGCAGTTGTTCGCCGGGGAGCCGGTCGGCAGCGACATCTGGGTGGCGCTGGCCTGGTGCGTGGGCATCCTGGTGCTTGCGTACGGGTTCGCGATGCGGGTCTACCGGCGCAAGGTGAGCTGAGCGACCCGGCGACCGCGGGCATCCGGGGTGCGGCACGCGCCGAAGCCTACGAGGCCAGGCGCTGCCGGGGCGCGCGGCCTCCGACAGGCTCATTACCGCGCTCGGGCTCGGAGATCTCGGCCCACACGGCGTCGAGGGAGAGGCCCACGACCTCGGCGATCGCCGCGATGGTCGGGAACGCGGGGGTGGCGACGCGGCCCGACTCGATCTTGCGCAGGGTCTCCGGCGAGACGCCGGCATCCAGGGCGATGTCGAGCATCGAGCGCGCTCCCCTGGCCCGGCGCAGCAGGGCGCCGAGGCGCGCTCCACGCTCGACTTCAGCGACTGTGAGCGGCAACCTGACCATGATGCCCAGTCTAACCGGGATACTTAGACCGGTATAGTTATTGGTTCCAGACGAAAGGCGCCGCATGATCGAGATCCTGAACCCCACCGAGGTGGCCCGAGCGCGCGAGACCGGCGCGCTGGTCGCCAACATCCTGCAGACCATGAAGAGCCGCAGCGCCGTGGGCACCAACCTGCTCGACATCGACCGGTGGGCTCAGGCCATGATCCTCGAGGCCGGGGCCGTGTCCTGCTACGTCGACTACGCGCCGTCGTTCGGCCGTGGGCCGTTCGGCCACTACATCTGCACCTCCGTCAACGGGGCCGTGCTGCACGGCCTGCCGCACGACTACGCCCTGGCCGACGGCGACCTGGTGTCGCTCGACCTCGCCGTGCTGCTGGGTGGCATCGCCGCCGACTCGGCCATCAGCTTCATCGTGGGTGACACCCGGCCGCCGGAGAGCGTCGCACTGATCGACGCAACCGAGCGCGCCCTGCAGGCCGGCATCGCCGCCGCCGGGCCCGGCGCCCGCATCGGCGACATCTCGCACGCCATCGGCACGGTGCTCGACGCCGCCGGCTACCCCGTCAACGTTGAGTTCGGCGGTCACGGCATCGGCTCAACGATGCACCAGGACCCGCACGTGTCCAACACCGGCCGCCCCGGCCGCGGCTACACGTTGCGCCCCGGGCTGCTGCTGGCCCTCGAGCCCTGGGTGATGGGCGACACCGACAAGCTCGTGACGGATGCCGACGGCTGGACCCTCCGCAGCGCCACCGGCTGCCGCACGGCCCACAGCGAGCACACCATCGCGATCACCGACGACGGCGCCGAGATCCTCACTCTGGCCCGCTGACCTTCCCGGCAGCACTCCCCCGCCGCCGTCCCCTTTCATAGCTCCTGCAATTCGTCGGAACTGGCCGCCGGAATTGCCGGCTGACCGGGTTCGGGGCGGATTCTGCAGGAGTTCTGCTCGCGGCGCGCCCGCTGGGGTGCCGGATGGGGTGCCACTAACCTGCCGGGATGGACAACACAACCGTCGTATACGAGAACAGTGGCTGGTGGCTCGCTCTCGCGATCGTCACCGCCGGCCTGGCCGAGATGAAGGGACGCAGGCGCTGGATCTGGTTCGTGCTCGGACTCCTGCTCGGCCCGCTCGCCACGGCGCTCGTCGTCGTCTGGGCCAGACCGGATTCCGCCCCGCTCCGCTGAGACCCGTGCGGGTGTTTAGCCGGCGACGACGTCGAGCAGCACCTCGTTGCGCCGCAGGAACGCAGGCTTGAAGGGCGGGTCGAACCGGGCGAACCGCGGCGTGCCCGTCGCGGTGAGCCCGGCGGCGCCGACGGCAGTTCGCAGCTCCTCCAGGTGCGTGCGATAGCCGTCTTCGGTCCAGCGCCCCCGGTAGCGGATGGCGGCCACGAGACTCTCGGGCACGGTGCGCAGGTGCACCTGCGGGCTGGTCGGGCGCGGGGCGGTGGCCTCGGTGAGCCCGGCGGGCAGCACGAACGCGACCCGGTGGCTGCCATCGGCGGTGCCGCCGGGCTGTTGCACGACGGGAGCCGTCATCGCGATCTTCGTCGACGCCGCATCTTGCACCACCGGGGCGGTCATCGCGACCTTGGCCCGGAACACGTTCTCGCCGCTGATGTAGTTGAACAGGTACCGGAAGGCGCGGTTGCCGGCATCCTCGAACGCGCCGTCCACTACGACTTCGGCCAGAACGTGCTCGGGGTAGCGGCGCACCTCAAAGTCGTCGTAGCTCTGCACCACGTCATAGGGCTGCTGCTCGGTCATCTCTCAACGGTACTCCGCGCGGCGTGCATTCTGCCCGAGAGGGTCCCGCGCGCGTTGCGCGAGCCACGCGCCGCTCCGCCCCGGGCACGCCACCCGCGCAGCGGCGCCACCCCAGCGCAACGCGCGGCCCGGCCAACTCACCCGCGCAACGGCGCCACACCCGCGTAACGGCGCGGCTCCCGCGCGAGCCGACGCGCGGGCCACGCGCCGCTCCGCCCCGGGCACGCCACCCGCGCAGCGGCGCCGCTCCCGCGCAACCCGGCGCGAGGGCCTGCCGGCTCCGGAGCGGATGCCTGCGCTCTCCCCCGGCGCGGATGCCCGGTCAGGCGTGCACCGCCGCCGACGCCACCTTGGCCGGCACCGGTTCGTGGCGCAGGTAACGGCGCCGGAACGTGCCGCTTCCCGCGGTGAGGGCCCGTAGCTCGATGGCGTAGCGGAGCAGTTCGGCATCGGGGATCTCGGCGTTGATCTCGGTGCGCTCGTCGGCGCCCGTGTTCGTGCGTTCCTCGGCCACCGAGGTGGTGCCGGTCATGTGGCCGCGGCGCGTGGAGAGGTCGGTCATCACCGGGCCCACGAAGGCGTCGGGCACGGTGATCGTGACCATCGAGACGGGCTCCAACAGCTGGATCCGGCCCGCCGCGGCGGCCTCCCGCAATGCGAGGGCGCCGGCGGACTGGAACGCCGCATCCGACGAGTCCACGCTGTGCGCCTTGCCGCCTACCAGGGTCACCCGGATGTCGACCACGGGGAACCCCGCCGCGACGCCCCGGGCCATCTGCGCGCGCACGCCCTTCTCCACCGACTCGATGTAGTGGCCAGGCACCACCCCGCCGACCACCCTGTTCACGAACTCGAAGCCGGCGCCGCGCTCGAGCGGCTCCACCTCGATGTCGCAGATGCCGAACTGACCGTGTCCGCCGGACTGCTTCACGTACCGGCCGCGGGCGGCGACCGGCGTGGCGAAGGTCTCGCGCAGCGGCGTGATCACGTCCACGGTCTGCACGTGCACGCCCTGCGCACGCAGCCGGTCGAGCACCACCTCTGCGTGTGCCTCGCCCATGCACCAGAGCACCAGCTGATGGGTTTCGGCGTTCCGCTCCACGCGCAGGGTGGGGTCGACGGCGGCGACCTTGCCGAGATTCTTGGCCAGCGCATCGTCGTCGCTGTGCGCCTCACCTTGCACGGCCACGGGCATCAGCGGCTCCGGCATCTCCCACGCTGCCACCAGCAGGGGGTTGTCCCGGTCGGAGACGGTGTCTCCGGTCTCGGCGTCGGCGAGCCGGGTCAGCGCGCAGATGTCCCCCGCCACGCTAAAGGGCACCGGCCGCAGGGTCGCGCCAAGCGGGGACTGCAGGTGGGTGACGCGTTCGTCGCTGTCGTGGTCCTGATGGCCCCGGTCGGCGAGCCCGTGCCCGCCGATGTGCACGATGCTGTCCTCCCGCAGGGTGCCGGAGAAGAGCCGCACGAGGCAGACCCGGCCGAGGAACGAGTCGATGGTGGTGCGCACCACCTCGCCCACCAGCGGCCCGGCGGGGTCGCAGCTGAGCGTCGTCACCGGCCGACCGGCCAGGTCGGTCACCGACGGCAGCGCCCGCTCGAGCGGCGAGGGGAACGCGCCGGTGAGCAGGTCCAGCAGTTCGGCCAAGCCCACCCCGGTCTCGGCGGAGGTCGCCAACACCGGATAGAACGAGCCGCGGGCCACCGCGATCTCCAGGTCGGCGGTGAGGGTGTCCAGGGCGATTTCGGCGCCGCCGAGGTACCGGTCGAGCAAGGTCTCGTCTTCGCTCTCGGCAATGATGCCCTCGATCAGGGTCGACCGCGCCGGTTCCGAGTCGAGGAGTTCAGCCTCCGTCGCCGGGCGCAGGGCGGCCCCGGCCTCCGACACCGTGCCGGTCAGCAACCCCAGCAGCCCGGTGATGGCGCCGCCGCGCCACACCGGCACATACACGGGCAGCACCCCGGCGCCGAAGCTCTCCCGGCAGGCCGCGAGCACCGCATCGTACCCGGCCCGCGGATGGTCGACCCGGCTTATCACGACGGCCCGCGGCATCCCGATCCGCTCACACTCCAACCAGAGCGCCGTGGTGGCCGCGTCGACACCGTCCACGGCGGAGACCACGAACAGCGCCGCATCCGCCGCCCGCAACCCCGCCCGCATCTCGCCGATGAAGTCGGCGTAACCCGGGGTGTCGAGCAGGTTCACCTTCACGTCGCCCACCGTCAGCGGCACGACCGACAGGGCCACCGAGCGTTGCTGGTGCACCTCGGACGGGTCCGAGTCGCTCACGGTGCTGCCGGCTTCGATCGAGCCCAGCCGGGTGATGGCGCCCGTGGCCATGAGCAGCGCTTCGGTGAGCAGGGTCTTGCCGGCCCCCGACCGGCCCACCAGGGCCACGTTGCGGATCTTCGCCGGGTCGCTCGCGGGTGCACCCGACGCGGAGGCCCGGCGTTGTTCCGCGCCGCCGCGACCCTTCGACGCATCCTGTGTGCCTTTTCCCACCATGTGCAGCTCCCGACCTCGTCGTCCCGGCGCCAACCGCACCGTCACAACCGATTGATACCCAGTCCGGCCCAGTCGGCAAGGGCAGCGGCCCAGGCCGCGCCTCGGCTTCCGAACGAGCGGCGCAATGCCCCCCATACACGGCACGCGAGCCGGGAAGATTGTGCCAGTATTGACCTCAAATCAGCGAAACGTTGGGTTCGCGCGAGAGGGCGTGATGACAACGGGGACCGCGGCTTCGCCGGACCAGGGCAACCACATGCGATGGCTCGGCACGGTCCCTGACGCGCTGCTCGCCCAGCTGCCTACGGTGCCGGTCGGCACCGCGATCGCGGTGCACCGCGCGTCCGACGGCGCAGTCATCGGGTCCAACGCGGATGCGGCCCGGCTGCTGCACCTGAGTTGGGACCAGTTGCTCGGGCGTCTGCCCGGCGACCAGCGGTGGGCGCCGATCGACGAATGGGGTGTGCCCATGTCGCCCGAGCGAGAACCGGCGCTACTGACCCTGGCCTCCGGGCGGCCGACGACCGACACCTTGCTGGGCATCTCGCTGCCCGGCGAGGGGGACGGGCCCGAATATCTCATGTGGCTCAACGTGTCGGCACGCCTTGCCATCGACGCCCCCGGCGCCGCCCTCGCAGTGATCGCCGTGTTCGCTGATGTCACCGAAACCGACCGGGGGCGTGCAGCAACCCGGCTCGTCTTCGCCGGCTACCGTGCCCTGTCCGACAGCGTCACCGACTTCGTGCTTCGCACTGCCCCCGACGGAACCGTGCTGTGGGCCTCAGCTTCGGTGATTGCGGCGACCGGCTGGACACCCGAGTCCCTGATCGGGCGGCCAGGGGCCGAGTTCTCCGATCCGGCCGAACCCTGGCAGGGCCTGGCCGCCACCGCCCTCCTGGCGGCAGGGAAGGGCTCCGCGGGCCGCTGCCGGTTCCGTTCACACGAGGGCTCCTACCGGTGGTTCTTCCATTCCTCCCGGCCGCTGCTGACGCACGCCGGTGCCGTGACCGGGGGCGTGCACGGCTTCACCAGCATCGACTCGCTCGTCGACGCTGAGCGCACCGCCGAGGCCGAACGCGCCCGGCTGCGCGCGTCGCTGGACAGCCTGGCCGATCCGTACGTTCTCGTCGAGGCCCTGCGGGACGCGCAGGGCGGCATCCTGGACTTCATCATCACGGAAGCCAATCCGGCTGCCTGCCGGTTCCACCGGATGTCACGGGAGCAGATTCTGGGCGGGTCACTGCTCAATCCCATGCCGGCGGCGATCTCGCGTTCCCTCGCCGAGCTGTGCACCGGGGTGCTGGACACAGGCGAGCCGCGCACCATCGACGGGTTCCACTACGCGTCGCCGCGGGAGGGCGGGGCCGACCGCTGGTACGACTTCCGTGGGGCCCCGCTGGGCGACGGAGTCTCAATGGTCTGGCGGGACGTGACCAGCCGGCACCTCGCCGATCGGGCGGTGCGCGATTCCGAGCAGCGCTATCGGCTGCTAGCCGAGAACGCGTCCGACATCGTGATCATGGTCGACCCGCACGATCAGCAGATCTGGGCGTCGCCGTCGCTGGAGGAAGCACTGGGCTGGACTCCCGAGCAGGTGGTGATGCGAGCCGCGAGCGAGTTCGTGCATCCTGACGACCTGATCGAGTTGGACGCCATGGGCACTCCGGATGGTCACGACGCCCCCGGTCGGGGCGTGCAGAGGCTGCCCCCGTTTCGCGTTCAGCACCGCAATGGGCAGTACCGCTGGATCTCGGCCCGCACCCGCGACGTCCTGGACGACGACGGCACCCTCACCGGCCGGGTCATTGCGGTGCGCGATGTCCATGAGGAGACCCTCGCGGCGCAGGCCCTCGAACGGTCCGAACAGATGTTCCGCAGCGTGCTCGTGTCGGCGGCCAACGGTGTCATCATCTGCGACTTCAGTGGGCGCATCCAACTGGTCAACGAGGCGATGTGCCGGATGGTGCAGCGTGACGAGGCGTGGCTGCTGGGCCGGTTCACCCACGACCTGGTGCACCCCGACGACGAAGCATCCTTGATCCAGGCGCGCTCGGTGACGATCTCGGATACGCCAGGACAGGTCCTGGAAGTACGGCTGGTGCGGGCTGACGGCGCCATCATCTGGGCCAGGCGCACGGCCTCCCTGATCCGCAGCACGGATGCCCCGCCGACGCTCCTGGTGGTGCAACTGGAGGATGTCACGGCGGAGCATCTGGCGCGCGAGGAGCTGCTGTTCCTGGCGTTCAACGACCGGCTCACCGGCATGCGCAACCGGGAGTGGATTCTCTCCCAGCTGGAAGCCGACCTCGCGGCCGCCCGGCTCGACCCGGGCACGGTCGGAGTGCTCTTCATCGACCTCGACAACTTCAAGCTCGTCAACGATTCCCTCGGCCACGTGGCCGGCGACGAGGTGCTCGCCGAGATCGCCCGGCGCCTGCAAACCGCTATGCGCCCCACCGACAGGGTCGCCCGGTTCGGCGGCGACGAGTTCGTGGTCGTGGTTCCCTCGGTGAACGACACCGCCGAGATCGAGCGGATGGCCCAGCGCATCGCCGCCGCAGTCGGCACCGAACTGCGCGTGCACGGGCACCGCATCATCCCGACCGTGTCGATCGGCATCGCCCTGTCGACCGCGGAGTCCAGCTCCGCCAGTCTGCTGCGCGACACCGACTCCGCCCTGTTCCACGCCAAGCGCGAGGGCCGGGCCCGGTGGCGGTTGTTCGACGCCACCATGCACTCGCAGGCCATGACCCGGCTGACCGTGGAGGATGAGATCCGAACCGGACTTCTGCACGGCGAGTTCGTGGTGCACTACCAACCGATCGTGGCGCTGGCGGACCGCAGCGTCGTGGGGTACGAAGCCCTCGTGCGCTGGCAGCATCCACGACGCGACCTGCTCTCCCCCGCCGCGTTCATGCCGACCGCCGAGGACAGCGGCCTGATCGTGGGCATCGGCGCATCCGTTCTCGAACAGGTGTGTGGGATGCTGGCCCGCCACCCGGAAGCACCTCCCGTGAGCATCAACGTGTCGGCGGTGGAACTGGTCTGCGACGACTGGGCCGAGCGCTTCCTGGCGGCCCTCACCCGGCACACGGTGGAACCTTCCCGGCTCATCGTGGAGATCACCGAGACGGCCGTGCTCTCCCTGGGGGCGCACACCGTCGACAGTCTCATCGCCCTCCGCGACCTCGGCGCTGGGCTGCATGTGGACGACTTCGGCACCGGGTTCTCCTCGATTGCGCTCTTGCGCGACCTTCCGGTGACGGGCCTCAAACTCGACGCCAGCTTCGTCTCCGGTCTCGACGGCAGTGAGGACAGCGCCGACACCCTCGCCACCGGGGTGGCGGGCCTGGTCACCCATCTCGGGCTCACCGGTGTCGCAGAGGGCGTGGAAACCGAGATTCAGGCGGCTGCCCTTACTCGCCAGGGTTGGCAGCATGGGCAGGGATATCTCTTCGGCCGCCCAGCCCCCTGGCCCTGCTGAGTACCGCGGCCGGCAACGGTTACGATCGAGCCATGCCTTCCCGGACCCAGCGCGACCACTCCGCTCGGGCGCACCCCTCTGGGCGGATGCCCACCCCGGGTCGCCGGCCGGTGCCACGCCGCAGAGCGGGCGTCACCCCCTACCTGCCGATCCTGCTCTTCGTGATCGGCTACCTCGTGGTCAACGCGCTCTGGCCGATCCCGCTCTGGGTGGCCGGGCTCTACCTCGTCACCAGCGTCGTCTGCTTCGTCGTGTATGCGGCCGACAAGTCCGCCGCCCGGGCCGACCGGCGGCGGGTGCCGGAGCGGACGTTGCTCGGCTTGGGCATCGTGGGCGGCTGGCCGGGCGCCATCGTCGCCCAGCAGACCCTGCGCCACAAGACCCAGAAGGTCAGCTTCCGGCGGGCGTTCTGGGGCAGCGTGGTCGTGAACCTCATGGTGTTCGCGGTGTTCGCGACGCCGGCGTTCGCCCTGTTCGTGGAGTGGACCAAGCGCTCGGTGCTCTGACCTCGGCGGCCTCGGCGCCCGGCGATCGCCGGCTGCGTCGTGGTTACTCGGGCGGGCGCGCTGCCCCGGTTTGCATCCACTTGGCGTGATCCCGCAGACCGTAGCGCACACCGAGCCTGATCACCCAGAACAGGGCGAACGCGGCAAGCGCGACGATGAGCAGGTAGATAAGAAGTCCCAATGCGCTGGTCATCGCGCAAATCTACCGTTGGAGCGGCCGAAGCCGAAATTCCGGCGCGCCGACGACCGGCCCGGTACGAGCCGGCCGGATGCGCTCAGCTGTCGAACCGGGCGCGGCTCGCTTCGATCTCGGACCGGTGCCGCTGCGTCCAGTCGATGAACGCCCGCACGGGTTCGCTCAGGGTGGTGCCCAGCGTGGTGAGCTCGTACTCCACCCGCGGCGGAGACTCGGGATAGCTCGTCCGCGAGACCAGACCGTCGCGTTCCAGCGCGCGCAGCGTACGCGTGAGCATCCGATGGGAGATGCCCGGAATGTCGACCATGAGATGGGTGAACCGCACCGGCCCCGCGTTGAGGGCGCGGATGACGCTCATCGACCACTTGTCGCTGGTCAGGGAGAAGACATCGCGCACCAGGGCGCGGGAACTCGGTTCCCGGCACAGGGCATCCGAATCGGGGTCGAGCGTGAAATTGGTTTCAGCGGGCAGCGCTGTCATCCCGGATATCTTCCCTTCGTGTGCGTCACGCACCTCAAAGTGCGCGACCAGGTGCGGGACTAAAACGGCGTCGGAACCGCTTCCCAGTACTGCCAACGTGCATTACGCACAATTAGTTCCCAAGGAGAAGAACCCGTGACCAAGATCGCCATCATTCTCGGCAGCACCCGCCCCGGACGCAACGGTGAAGCCGTCGCCAAGTGGGTGCAGGGCATCGCCGCGCGCCGCAGCGACGCCGAATTCGAGCTCGTCGACCTCGCCGACTTCCCGCTGCCGCACTTCGACGAGCCGGGGTCGCCGGCCATGGGCGTCTACTCGAATGACCACACCAAGGCCTGGTCGGCCAAGATCGCCGAGTTCGACGGTTACGTCTTCGTCACTCCCGAGTACAACCACTCCACCTCCGGAGTGCTGAAGAACGCGCTCGACTACCTCTACACGGAATGGAACAACAAGGCTGCCGCGTTCGTGAGCTACGGTGGCGTCGGCGGGGCCCGGGCCGTCGAGCACCTGCGGCTCGTCGCCTCCGAGCTGCAGCTGGCCACCGTGCGCGGCCAGGTCGCCATTTCCCTGGCCACGGAGTTCGAGAACTACTCGGTCTTCAAGCCGAGCGACTACCTGCTTCCCCAGGTCGACACCATGCTCGACCAGGTCGTCGCCTGGTCGAAGGCGCTCGAGCCGCTGCGCGCCACGGATGACCAGGATCAGGCGGCCGCGTAGCCCGCGTTTCCAGGGCGCGCGGGTCGGGCGCCGCTGAGCAGGTGGCGTGCCACCGGCGCAGCGGCGGCCTGCCCGCGTATCCCGCCCACGGGCACCGACCCGTGCGTGCAGCGTGGACCCCGGCCGGGCCGGGGTCCGCCCGCACGAGCCGGATTAGACGGCGGCTTTCTCGGGCTCGGTGTAGTCCTGCCGGGCCTGCGCCGCAGCGGCGTCGAACTCGGTCTCGATCTCCGTGGACGCCTTATAGGTGAACAGCGAGACCACCACGGCCACGAGCAGGCTGGCGGCGAAGCCGGGCACGATCTCGTACATTGTGGCGCTGAGCGGCGAGTTGCCCCAGATGAACACGACGACCGCACCGGTGACCATGCCGGCCAGTGCGCCCCAGGTGGAGAGCTTCTTCCAGTACAGCGAGAGCAGTACGACGGGGCCGAAGGCCGCGCCGAAGCCGGCCCAGGCGAAGCCGACGAGCTCGAGGATGGTCGCGTCGCGGTTGAGCGCGATCAGCCCGGCGACGAGGGCCACGAGCAGCACGCCGAGGCGGCCGAGCATCACCATCTGCTTGGGGCTCGCATCCTTCTTACCCACGATCTTGTAGAGGTCCTCCACCAGCGCCGACGAGCAGACGATCAGCTGCGACGAGATGGTGCTCATGATCGCGGCGAGCACCGCGGCGAGCACCAGTCCGGCAACGAACGGGTGGAAGAGGATCTGCGAGAGCAGCAGGAACACGGTCTCCGGGTTGTTCAGGGTGACGTCGGGGTTCTGCTGGAAGTACGCGATGCCGATCAGCGCGGTGGCGACGGCGCCGAGCGCGGTGAGGATCATCCAGCCGATGCCGATGCGGCGGCCGGCCTTGGCGTCCTGCGGGCTGCGCAGCGCCATGAAGCGCACGAGGATGTGCGGCTGGCCCACGTAGCCCAGGCCCCACGCGGCGGCGGAGATGACGCCGAGTACGGAGCCGCCGGCGGTGAGCGAGAGCAGATCGGGGTTGACCTCGCGGATGGAGTCGATGGTGGCGCCGAGGCCACCGGTCTGGGTGAGGGCGACCACGGGCACCACGATGAGAGCGGCGAGCATGAGCAGGCCCTGCGCGACATCGGTGAGGGTGGCGCCGAGGAAGCCGCCGAAGAGTGTGTAGAGCAGGGTGACGCCGGCGACGATGAGCATGCCGACGAGGAAGGTGGAGCCGAACGAGTTCTCGAAGAACACCCCACCGGCGACCATGCCGGAGGAGACGTAGAACGTGAAGAACACCAGGATGATCAGGCCGGAGACCACGCGCAGCAGCCGCGACGAGTCCTTGAGCCGGTTCTCGAAGAAGCTGGGCAGGGTGATGGAGTTGTTCGACACGTGGGTGTACGAGCGCAGGCGCGGGGCCACGAACTTCCAGTTCAGCCAGGCGCCGATGGTCAGGCCGATGGCGATCCAGGCCTCCACGAGGCCGGACACGTAGATGGCGCCGGGCAGCCCCAGCAGCAGCCAGCCGGACATGTCGGAGGCGCCGGCGCTCAGCGCCGCGGTGCCGGGCTTGAGACCGCGGCCGGCGAGCATGTAGTCATCGAGATCCTTGGTCTGCCTGAAGGCGAAGTAGCCGATGGCGAGCATCCCGGCGAAGTACAAAACAATCGCGGCAAGCTGAAAAGTCTGATCAGTCATTGAGTCCTTAAGGTCGGATTCCCGGCACTCGGGCACAGCTATGCCCCCAAATGGGGGACGAGAGGTCGCCCAGTCTGGCACAGTTGGGGTTTCCTGTGAAGTCTCACAGCCCCGCCGACGGCCTCCGGCACCCGGCCGATCCCGCTCACAGCCCCGGTCGGGGCATAACTCTTGCAATTTTCAGATCGCGAGCAGCGGATGCCCGGAATCGCGCGGCATCCGCCAGGCCCGGCCTGCAAAATGCAGGAGTTATGCGCGCTACCGCACCCCGTCCATCAGCCGCAGGATCGGCTTGGCGAAGACCGCCAGGACCAGCCCGAGCACGATCGCGATGCCGCCGAGCACGCCGAAGTACAGCTGCTCTGGGGCGACGGCATACCACTGGGCCAGGAGGCCGGAGATGGCGCTGCCGAGGGCCACCGAGAGGAAGAACAGTGCCACCATCTGGGTCTTGAACAGCTCGGGCGCGAGCTTCGTGGACACCGACAGCCCAACCGGCGAGAGCAGCAGCTCGGCCACGGTGAAGACCAGCAGGATCGCCACCATCGCCAGCAGCGGCGTGGAGTTCGCCGCTCCCCCGGCGAACGGCAGGAACGCCAGGAAGGCGAGGCCCATGATCGCGGTGCCGAACGCGAACTTCACCGGGGTGGAGGGCTGCTTGGCGCCCCACTTCGTCCAGAGCATGGCGAACACGCCCGACAGCACGATGATGAAGATCGGGTTGATCGACTGCACCCAGGACACCGGCATCTCCCAGCCGAAGAGTCCCCGGTCCAGGCGCACGTCGGAGTAGATCGTCACGACGGTGAACTGCTGCTGGTAGAGCGACCAGAACGCCACACTGGCGATGAACAGGGGGATGAACGCGTAGACGCGCTTGCGTTCCACCGTGGAGATCTGCCGGTTGCGGAGGATCACGATGAAGTAGGCCACGGATGCCACGATCGTCACGCCGATGACGATGGTCACCAGGTTCGATGCGGTGATGACCCCGGTGAGTACCAGCACCACGATGAGCACGATGGCCGCGGCGGCGATCAGCAGGTAACGCCGGTACTCGCTGCGCGGCAGCGGGTCGGGCACCTCGCGGGACGAGTCGGGCAGACCCTTGCGCCCGAACGAGTACTGCACGAGGCCGATGGCCATGCCGACGGCGGCGAGGCCGAATCCGAAGTGGAAGCCGATGGTGGACTGCAGCAGCCCGGTGAGGATCGGGCCGAAGAAAGCGCCCAGGTTGATACCGAGGTAGAACAGCGAGAAGCCGGCGTCGCGCCGGGGATCGTCCTTGCGGTACAGCGAGCCGACCACGGAGGTGGCGTTGGCCTTGAGGCCACCGCTGCCGAGCGCGATCAGGATCAGGCCGACGACGACTCCGGCGACGCCGGGGATCAGCGCGAGGGCGATGTGCCCGATCATGATGATCACCGCGCTGGCGTAGAGCACCCGCTCGGAGCCGGCCAGCCGGTCGGCGACCCAGGCGCCCAGGATGGTGGAGAGGTACACCGCGCCGCCGTACGCGCCGACGATGCCCGCCGCTGTGGTCTGCGGGATGTCCAGGCCGCCATCCGCTGCCGAGTAGTACAAGTACAACAGCAGGATGCCCTGCATCCCATAGAAGGAGAAGCGCTCCCACATCTCCACGCCGAAGATGCTGGCCAACGCCCGAGGTTGTCCGAAGAAGCGGTGGTCGTCCTGGATTTTGCCCGGATCAGGCACCGCGATCTTTGTCATTGTTTCGACGTTACTCCGCTGGGCTCCCTTCGAATTGCACTCGCCCACCGCCGAGACGCCCGATCGCGTCTACCGAACCCCGCTCATCAGTCGCAGGATCGGCCGGGTGAACAGGCCCAGGATGACGCCCAGCGCGATCGCGATGCCGCCCAGAACCCCGAAGTACAGCTGCTCGGGTGCGGTGGCGTACCACTCGGCCAGCACCCCGGAGACCGCGGTGCCGAGGGCCACGGAGAGGAAGAACAACGCCACCATCTGCGTCTTGAACAGCTCGGGCGCGAGCTTGGTCGACACGGACAGCCCCACGGGTGAGAGCAGCAGCTCGGCGATCGTGAAGACCAGCAGGATGCCGATCAGCGCGAGCAACGGGGTGGAATTGGCCGCTCCCCCGGCGAACGGGAGGAACAGGAGGAACGCCACGCCCATGATGCCCGTGCCGAACGCGAACTTCACCGGTGTGGACGGCTGCTTCGCACCCCAACGGGTCCAGAGCGCGGCGAACACGCCCGACAGCACGATGATGAAGACGGGGTTGATCGACTGCACCCACGGCACCGGCATCTCCCAGCCGAACAGGTTGCGGTTCAGCCGCTCGTCCGAGTAGATCGTCACCACGGTGAACTGCTGCTGGTACAGCGACCAGAACGCCGCACTCGCGATGAACAGCGGGATGAACGCGTACACCCGGTGCCGCTCCACTGTGGAGATGTGCCGGTTGCTGAGGATCACGACGAAGTACGTGACGGAGGCCACGATCGTCACCCCGATCACTATGGTCACGAGGTTCGACGCGGTGATGATCCCGGTGGCCACGAGCACCACGATGAGCAGGATGCCGCCGGCCGCGATGGCGGAGTAGGGCAGGTACCGGCGGCGCGGCAGCGGGTCGGGCACCTCGCGGGCCACGGCGGGCAGCCTTTTGCGGCCGAAGGAGTACTGGGTGAGGCCGATCGCCATGCCGACGGCGGCCAGGCCGAAGCCGTAGTGGAAGCCGAGGGTGGTCTGCAGCAGCCCGGTGAGCAGCGGGCCGAAGAACGCGCCGAGGTTGATGCCGAGGTAGAACAGCGAGAACCCGGCGTCGCGCCGCGGATCGTCCTTCCGGTACAGCGTGCCCACCACGGAGGTGGCATTGGCCTTGAGACCGCCGCTGCCGAACGCCACCAGGATGAGGCCCACCACGACGCCCGCGACATCCGGGATCAGTGCCAGGGCGATGTGCCCGCACATGATGACCACCGCGCTATAGAAGAGCACCCGCTCGGACCCTGCCAGCCGGTCGGCGATCCACGCGCCCAGAATCGTGGAGAGGTATACCGCTCCCCCGTATGCGCCCACGACGCCCGCGGCCGTGGCCTGCGGAATACCCAGGCCGCCCTCTTCGGCCGAGTAGTACAGGTAGAGCAGCAGGATGCCCTGCATCCCGTAGAAGGAGAAGCGCTCCCACATCTCGACACCGAAGATGCTGGCCAGCGCCCGCGGCTGACCGAAGAATCGGTGGTCGTCCTGTGCGATCTCTACCCCAGGCTCGGCGATCTTAGCCATGTCTCCACGGTACGCCTGAGGCGTGCGGAGCACGACCTCTAACTCCTCGCTCTCGAAAGCCCAACCATCTCGCTGGTCGAGCCCGCCGAGACCCCGCAGCCCGATCTCGAAAGCCCAACCATCTCGCCGGTCGAGCCCGTCGAGACCCCGCGACCCAACCGCTAAATCCCTGGATGTCGACGTCCGCGGCCACTGCTCAGGTCTAAGACCCGCGGCGCGGGGCACAGCGCGAGTCCTCTACGCGATGCCCAGTTGCACCAGCAGCCTGGGAAAGTCCGCGACGAGGGCGTTCCACACGATCTGGTAATCCGTGTTCGCGTAGTCATGCGCAAGGTAGTTGCGCATGGCGCGCAACTCGGTCCAGGCCACCTCGGGGTGCAAGTCCCGGTACCCCTCTGGCAACCGGTCGACGGCGGTCTGCAGATCGATCACAATTGCCTTTGCGGCCAGCTGTTGGGTGCGGTCGCCGCGGTCGAAGAACGCGTCCCGGCCCCGAGCGGTGATCAGGTTGGCGTGGCGGATAAGATCCCGGATGTCCGCCAGCAGCGCATCCGTACGGTCGAATTCGTGAGTCATTCGGTGTCGCTCCCCTGCCTCCGGACGCTCACAACGGCACGGCCTCGGCCACGGCCCGGTCCCGGATGGCGCCCTCTGCCCGGTCGCTCATGACGTCGACGTGCACTCCCAGAAGGTCCTCGAGGTCGAGCACAAGCCCCGCCGCATCGAGGAGGGAGGCATCGGGGGCAAAGGTGACAAGTAGGTCGACGTCGCTGCCGACCGCATCCGTTCCGCGGGCGATGCTGCCGAAGACCCGCACCGTGACCGCCTTGCGGTGGCGGGCCAGCTCAAGCACACGATCCCGCTTGCGCCCCAGCACGACCGACGGCCGCTCTGCGGTCGCGGCGAGAATGCGGGCGAGGGTCTCGGGCCGTGGCTGCACCCGACCCGCCTCGTAGGCGGAGAGATTGGGCTGCGGAACACCGGCACGCCGAGCCAGCTGACTCTGCGAGAGACCGGCTCGCGCCCGCGCGTCGAGAATGCTGCCTGACGAACTCATGACGAGATTATAGCTCCGGGCTATGAGCGCGGGGCGGGGCTAGCTGCAAGACTTGTAGCCATGTGCCCACCAGAGAGCGACCGGTTCGCGGATGCGCCCCCGGTGCCATCCAACGGCTCCCGCACCGACGCATCCGCCGAGACCCTCGCCAAGGCGCGGACCCGCATCCTGGCGATGTTTCGCACCCGGCGGGAACTCATCCGGTGGAACGCCGTCTCGGAGTACGTCGACGGCGCCTACGCTGGGGTGCACGAGCTCCGCACCGCTGCGGGGACCTGGGGCAGTGCCGCGCTCATCCCCACGACGGAGAAGGCCATCGCCGTTGTCGTGAAGTTGCTTCTCCACGCCGATGACTCCAACGGTGAGATCCAGGGTGTGGTCGGCGCTCTTCTTCAGCTCCACGCCGAGCTGTGCAAGGCGACACCGCCCAAGCCCGCGGTGCTCGCCGAATGGCTCATCGATTTCCGCTTCGGCGGCGCCCAGGGCTTCTTTGAACCCGATATCGCCCAGTACCGGGACGCGCTGGGTGAGCCCGGCCTCGCCGTGCTCAGCGAACGCCTGGACGCGCTGGAAGCGGAGCTCCCGCCACCCACCGACGCCTACGACTCGAAGCGCCGGTTGATCGCCAGCTACCGGCAACGGGTGGCCGTGGCGAGCGGTGATCCCGAGAAAGTCATCGCCAGCTTCGGCGACCTCACCCGGTCGTATCTCCTGCATGATCTGGCCCAAGCTCTGATGGAAATCGGCGCCATCGACCAGGCGATCGCATACGCCGAACGCGCCGCCCTGCTCGAGGAGAGCTGGCAGGCCGAGCGTGCCGGCCACTATTGGGCCGAGCTTCTGCACGAGTACCGCGCGCACGACGCAGAACTGGCTGCCCGACAAATGCTCTTTGATCGTCGGCCGTCCGCGAAGAACGCCCTGGCTCTCGCCCAGACCGCGGGCGCCCCGAACAGCGCCGTAACCTGGGACTCGCTCGCCGAGGCCGTGTTCGAGCGGCTTGAGACGCAGCATCCGCGCGAATTGATCGGCACCCTGCTAGAGCTGGACCTCACCGAGCGCGCCTGGGAGGCGGGCGAGCGGCTCACCACCGATGTGGGGCTCTGGACCGAGTTGGTGGCCGCGCGGGAGAAAGCCGACCCGGCCGCCGTCGTTCCGGTACTGATCCAACTCATTCAGTCCGACCTCGCTGTGTCCAAACCCCAGAACTACAAGTCCGCGGTCGGCCGGTTGCGGCAACTGCGCCGAGCCCTCAAGGCGACGAATGACGCGCACCGGTTCGCGTTGCTCATGGTGGAGCTGCGCGACGAGAACAGTCGCCGGCCGACGCTGCTCCAGGCGTTCGACCGCGCAGGGTTCTAGCCGCGCGCTGTTCTAGCGGCGCGCTGTTCTAGCGGCGCGCGGTCAGAGCTCGCGGTTCACGCGGTGCGCGGGCACGGCACCCGGTTCCAGCGGTGCGCGGGCAACGCGCCGCTTCGCGCCCGGCGCGCCACGGGCGCAGGGGCGCCTGACCCGCGCGTCGCAACCGCAGCCCGTCAAGTTTGGTCAGGCCCACGTGGCCGTAGCCGGATGCGCCCTAGCGTGGCCGGCGCAACCGGATCGGGCCCTTGGCTGTCGAGGGGTCGACCACCGAGCCGCCCTGGGTGATCTGCAGGTCACCTCGGGCGACCATTCGGCGGGCGGCGCGGCGGGCCGGCTCCATCAGGTCGCGCCACTCCTCTCCGCCGATCGCTCGCGCCGCGTCGGACGGGCAGATCGTGGCATCCGCTGCCCGCTTGTCGAGCAGGGTCGTGATGGTCTCTTCGAGCCGCCGGTCGGTGTCGTCCACCCGGTGGGCGCGGCACGCGTCGGAGCAGTACTTCACGGCGTCCCAGTTCTTGGCCCATTCGGCGCGCCACTCGATGCGCCGGCCGCACGAGGCGCAGGTCTTGTCGGCCCGGTCGCCGTCGGGGCCAGATGAGGCGGATGCGTGTTGACGGTGAGCCATGCCTTCTATCTTGCGTGACTGGGCCGACGTCGTGGGGTGTCGTTCCGCATAGCGAGTCCCAACCGAACGTTGCGGGCGTTCCGCGGGCAAGGCGCCCCTTCGCCGGCGGCGCGCCACCGGCGAAGCGGCGCCTGACCCGCGCATCGCCATGCCAAGCCCGAACGCCGAGCCGGAGTGCCGAGACCACGAAAATGCCCCGGGTGCGCGAACCGCGCGACCCGGGGCACCTCGTCGGGACATACCTACTTCTTGGCCTCGAACCACACCTGGGTGAACCCGCCAGCGGCGATGAACACCTTGCCGCTGCGGGCGTCGCCCTTGCCCTTGTGCGAATCCGCGACCGGCTGCCCGGTGGCGTCGAACGCCTGCTGCACGAGCTGCTGCCCGCGCGGCACATCGATGCGGCGCTGCGCGTCGGCCGTGTCGGCGCTCACGAAGAGCGTCGAGTCCCCGGCCGGCCCGGTCACCGCCACCGTGGAGATGAGGGGCTGGATGAGCAGCGCGTCGAGCTGCGCCGCGGCATCCGTCGTGCCGACGACCTGGGTCGCCTTGCCCGGCAGGGTGTTCGTCAGCGGTAGCGGCAGCAGCTGGCCGGGCGCCTCGGTGACGCCCTGCTCGCCGGCGCCGCCGTTGGCGGTGGTGCCGAGCGTGACAGTGCCGTGGCCGGGCTTACCGGCATAGGCCTTGCCCGGGCCAGTGCCCGGCTTGCCGGTGCCGCTGGTCCAGGTGGTGGTCCCGGACGGGTCGACCACCTGGTTCACGATCGGATGCACCCGGCGAGCCTGGTCATCGGCCGGCACCTCGATGCGAAGCGTGCCGCCCGCCGCCAGGTCCACGTACGCACCGCCGGACCAGTTGGCCTCGCCGGTCCAGGAGGACTCCGGCGTGACGACCTTTCCACCGGTCAGAGCGCCGGACTCAGCCTCGACCACGCTCAAACCGTGGGTGGCCACGGTGCTGGTGACGCCCAGGGCCGCTGCCTTGAGGTCGGGGTGCGCGTCGAGGGTGATCATCGACAACAGCGCGTGGATGGTCGACTCGGCGCCGGAGTTGGTGTTCACCCGGCCGTCGCGTTCGATGCCGTCGATCGCCGTACCGGTGGCCGGGTCGTAGGCGGGCAGGCCGCTGCGGTTGGCGCCGAAGTACCAGCCGGCGGTGATCGCCGCCACGTTGAGCAGCCCGGGGGCGTCGGCCGCGTCGGCGGTGGCCACCAGGCTCTGCAGCCGGGAGTCGACGCCATAGGCGATCTGCGCCTCACCCGGAGTCGGCGACCACGCGTTGTCCGGCCCGCCCGCGGCGAGCAGCTGCGGGGTGAACTGGGCGGTGTCCTGCACCGCGGCCGTGAGCAGGGCCGGGGCGTCGAGAACCTCGGATGCGACGGCGACAGCCGCCGGGGCCATCCCGCCCCAGGCGTGCCACAGGCTGGGCGAGTGCGTCCAAGGCATGATCGCGCCGAACGGCCAGTCGCCGCTGGCACCCTCGACCGTGGACATCGCCGCGATGCCCTCGCTGAGCTGAGCCAGCGCGGTGCTAGCCGTGTCAGCGGTGGGTCCGGTCGGGCCGGCCTGCAAGTACGCGGCGAGGCCGAGCACGGCCTCGGCGGACGCATCCGCCCCGTCGGCGATCAGCCAGGCCGGCACCTCATCACCGTCGGCGATGTCGTAGGCGGGGTAGTCGCCCAGCGAACCGCGATTCACCGCGGCCAGGCTGAGGTTCAGGCGCTCCTCAAGGAACGCGGCGAACTCCGGGTCTTCGTCGGCGAACGCGGCGTAGCCCTCACCGAGAGCCCACACCGTGCGGGCCAGCCAGTAGGACTCGTCCGAGTCGCTCGGGTCGGGCAGTTCCACCGGCTCGGCGCTCGGGTTGAGCGTGCCGTCGACCTGCTGCCAGAGCACCACGTTGCCGGCGTTGGGTCCGTCGGTGGTCTGCAGGTAGGCGAGTGAGCGCAGCGTCTGGAACGCGTGGTCGCGGCTCGAGGTATCACCGGTCTGCTGCCAGTGCCGCAGGTAGACCACAGCCGCACGGGAGGTGTCGTCGGCATTGAACGCGCCCTGCGTGTAGTACCCGGTGGCCGGGTCGAGGTCGCCGCCACCGATCGGCGTGTACGAGCCGTCATCGTTCTTGTCCGCGTAGGTCCAGGGCGCTTCTACCACCGGGTTCTCCACGGCCTGGTAGGTAGTGTGCCCGTCGAGCACCGGCAGCGGCACCTCATCGAGCAGAAAATTGAGGTGGCTGAGATTGGTCAGAGGGGCGGATGCGTCGGCCGCCGGCACCCCCAACGCGGGTGTGCTCGCGGTGCTGGTGACCGCCGACGCGGGGGCCAACCCCAGCGCGCCGGTGCCCACCAGGGCGACCGACAGGGTCGCGGCCAGCGCGAGCCGGCCCGTTCGCGAGTGAGTGGATGGACAGGGACTTGATCGAACATCGTTGTACGTCATGCCTCAACTAAACCGGTTAAGGTTCGGGGAGTCAAGAGGAATGCTCATTCTCGGACCGGGTTCTGGCGGGGTACAGCCGTCGCCGATGCGCTCAGCGTGCCCGGACGCGCGCACTGCACCCCGGGTGGCTGGATGAGCCCCGTATAGGTGGCTCATCCAGCCAGACAAGGTGCGGTGAGGGCGCGCAGGACTCTCCGCAGCAGCTCACCGCACCTCGTAGCGGCGACCGCGCCCGCTCTAGCGGTAGCGGTCGCCCACTCGAGGTGCAGTGACGGCGCGCACGGCCGGCGTTGGTGGCCCTACTGGGCGGACGGCACGTCGATCAGCACCTTGCCCACCACGCTGCTCTCCACCAGAGCATGCGCATCCGCCGTGTGCTCGAGGTCGGTGCGATGCAGCGGCAGCCCGGCCGACTCCCCCACGGCGAGCGCACCATCGGCCAGGGCCGCGTTGATGTCCGCGGCCGCGGCCCGGATCTCGTCGATACCCACGGTGTAGAGCAGCACGAACTGGTAGCGCACGTTGAGACTGAAGTGCTTGCGCACGTCGAGGGTCATCTCGTCGCCGCCGTTGTTGGCGTAGACCGCGATCGAACCGCGGTTGCGGATGACGGCCAGGTCGAGCTCGGCGTTCTGGGCGGGCGCGACCTCCACGATCTGGTCCACGCCGTCCGGGGCGATCGCCCGAATCTGCGCCACGATGTCTTCGTCGGTGTACGTCAGCACATGCTGCGCCCCAGCGGCCGCGGCGAGCGCCGCCTTCTCCGGCGAGCTCACGGTCGTGATGACGGATGCCCCGGCCCACCGGGCCAGCTGAATCGCGGCGTGCCCCACCGCACCGGCCCCGCCCGCCACGAGCACCGTCGTGCCGGCCAGCGCCCCGGGGTGCAGCCGGCGCGGGCCGTCCTCGGCCACGGTCAACGCGCGGTGTGCCGTGATCGCCGGCACGCCCATGCTCGCGCCCTGGTCGAAGCTGGCGTTGTCCGGCAGCGGGAACACCCGCTCCGCCGGCAGCACGGCCAGCTCCTGCGCGGACCCACTGCTCGCCCGCTGGTAGGCGGCGAGCGCCAGCCACACCCGGTCACCCACCGTGACATTCTGCACGTCGGCGCCGACCGCATCCACGATGCCCGCGCCATCCTGGTTGGGCACCACCTCGTCGAACGCCAGCTTCTCGCCAGGGGCGGAGCCGCGGCGGGACTTCCAGTCGGTGGGGTTCACCCCGCTCACCTCGACGCGCACGCGCACCTCGCCGGCGCCGGGTTCAACCTTCGGCCGATCGACGAGCTGAAGCACGGACGGGTCACCGGTCTGGCTGTACACAATGGTCTTCATGTCGACGACAACACTGGCGGGGCCGGAATGGTTCCCACCTGGCCCCTTTTCACCGCACGGGGCCGGATGGTGGACGACCAGCCATGTTCGACATCAGGTGGCCACCGGTTACCCCTAGAGCCCACGCGTCCCACGACATCCCGGGCTGGCGGCGCTCACCGGCGCTCACCGGGGCTCCGCCGGGGAGCAACCAGCCGGCGGAGCGTTCCCGCTGATCGAGAAGTCCTCGCAGGTGAGGAACCGCGCCTGGTTCAGGCCCAGCACGTACGACGCGATCACGACGGCGAGCACCACGACCACGATGAGCCACTTCGAGCGGCGTGGGGTGCCGACGGCGAAGTCGGGCCACACGATCTGCACCAACACCCACAGCGTGAACGGGATGCCGATGAGCACGGCCACAAACGCCGCCAAGTCGAGCAGGGCGATGCCGAGGTCGGTCACGGCGTCGTGGGCGACGAAGCTCAGCAGCAGCCAGACCGACGGGAGCAGCAACAACAGCCCTCGCCCCAGCCTCCCTCGCAGGGGACGCCGCTCGACGAGCACAAAGACCAGGGCGGCGACGGATGCGGCCCACAACGCGAGGATGTCGTCGAAGAAGATCTCGCCCCAGGCGCCGAGGGTGAATGCCGGCCACCAGGCGATCGCCGCCATACCCACCATGACCACGCCCGTGGGCACGTCCCGTCGCCGACGGTCTTCCGCCGCTGCCGCATCCGGGGTCTCGCGCACGCTTGCACCGTATCCGGGGCTGGGAAGGCTCCGATAGGCCGCATAACCGGACCATTTCCCGTTCGGGGGACATATTTTCCCCAAATGGGGTACAAAAAGTTGCGAATAGCTGGGCCGCTCCGCCACACTCAGGTTCGGCGCCTAACTCGATGAAGTGTCGTTGTTCTCGTTTTTGTTGCGTCGGGTCTCGACGCGGCCTTATTTGCTCTCACCCAAAGGGGAACCCATGCGTCATTCAACTCGCCTCGCAATATCGGCCGTGGGCGCAATTGCGCTCGCCGGATCATTCGCTTCGCCGGCATTCGCCACCGTCATCAGCCCGAGCGACGACACCGAAGCCACCGTCACTGTTGCGGGCGGCAGCCTGTCAATCACCGTGCCGGACTCGGTCGACTTCGGCGAGGTGGCTCCGATTCAGACCAACGACCCCGATTCCTTGGCGTCGTCCCAGGTTGCCCTGAGGGGCACGGCCATCACCGACACGAGGGCGGGAACCGAGGGCTGGGAAGTCACCTATTCAGTCACACCCTTCGTCAACACCACGACCGGGGAAGCACTCCCGATCGACAATTTCTTTGTGAACCCGAACACCACCGACGGCGTGCCGAACGGCGTCCTCACCGTTCAGCCGGGCAACCCGTCGACCGGAGCCACCGGCACGATCTACTCGGCTTACAACGTGCACGGTAACAACGACGCCGCGTGGACCACGTACTTGACGCTCAAGATCCCGGCCAACGCTCTGGCCGGCGAGTACACGGGAACTTTCACTCAGTCGATCACGACAGCCGGATAGTCCGGAGTCTTCACCGACTTTTTCGTAGCGCAACCAAATCGGTCGCACGGGCGGCCCAACAGCCGCCCGTGTGACCCGATGACGATGATCGTCGTCTGAGAAGAGAATACGTTTTGCTCCAACCCGTGGCCATCGCTCTGGCCCTTGTGACCCTTCTTTCCGCGGCACCGCCGAGCCCCACCCCCATCCCCGAGGGCACTGCGGGCGCCGGGGTCGGGATCCAGCTTCTGGATATCCCTGTCGAGAGCCAGGATGATTCCCGCGCCCGTGCGAATATCGTCGATAACCTCACGCCCGGTACCACGATCCAGCGACGGGTCACGATCTCCAACTTCGATGACGTCTCACGGGACGCGCAGGTGTATGCCGCGGCCTCCACGATCGTCGACGGCAAGTTCAGCCCCGACGATGGCAACCCCACCGAGCTCACGACCTGGATCAGCGTCGACCAGCCGACCGTGTCCCTCCCCGCACACCACTCAACGGAAGTGACCGTCACGATCGCGGTCCCCAAAGACGCCGCCGAGTCCGAGCAATATGCCACCATTTGGGCGCAGGTCAATTCCGCCACGACCGGCGATGTCAACACGGCCAGCCGCACCGGCATCCGGGTCTATCTCTCTGTCGGCCCAGGTAACGGGCCGCCGGCCGACTTCAGCATCCAAGAACTCACAACGTCCCGAACAGCCGACGGCACACCGCAGGTCCACGCTCTCGTCGAGAACACCGGCGGTCGTGCCGTGGATATCTCCGGGGCGGTCTCGCTCACTGGCGGACCCGGGACAACGTCAGCCGGTCCCTTCACCACCAGTCTCGCCACCACGATTCTTCCCGGGAAGACGGGAACCGTCACGGTCCCGCTCGCCCACGGGCTGATTGCCGGGCCATGGGATGCCGCGGTGACGCTGACGAGCGGGGTTCTGGTGAAGGAGACGACCGCTACGATCACGTTCCCGGAGTCGGGAGAGACCAGTGTGGTCGAGACCGCGGGTTTTCCAGGCTGGGCCGTGATTCTCATCGCGGTACTCGCCCTGCTCATCATCGCAGCCGTCATCGTCGTTCTCCGCCGACGCACAAGAGGCGCGACCCGGGTCACCGTTCCGTCAGAGTGACAGCCCGCCGCAACTGAGCCCTCACCCGAGGGTCACGCGGAGAGCTGGGCCGCCAAGGGGAACTCGGAGAACGCATCGTCACCGTGCGGCGCGAGTTCGAGATAGCTCAACCGGTCATTGTCGACGAAGAGCAGAAGCGTGGCATCCGGATGGGCCGCAGACAGCACGACCCGATGACCGGATGCCCCATCAGTGCGTGGGCTCGGCGGCAGCCTCGGCCGCGCTGACGAAGCGCGGGTCGCGGGCGTAGTCCCGGCGCCTGCTGTCCAGGGCTGCGACGACCTGTGCGGGTGCGTCGTCTCCGACGAGCAGACGCAACCGTGTGTCGGCGGTGTCCGCCACATGCCGCAGGATCGCGGCCGCCGCATCCGGTGCGGGCGTGCCGCCGCCCCCACGCGTCCATCGCGGGCTCGGAGCTCGTCGTGATCGAGGGCGCCCCGCACGGGGTGACCGTGAGCCACGCCGATCAGTGGAACGCGGCAGTTCTCCAGTTCCTGGCGCGATAGCGACGGATGCCCAGTGCCCCGGGATTGTTTCCGGGGCACTGGTCTGTACGCCGGCGTGTGGAGCACGAGGGACGGCCGCTGCTGCGAGCCGCGGGTGCCGCGCCGTTCCGCCCGTGGCGCGCCGCCGGCGAAGCGGCGCCGTGCCCGCGTAACGCGTAGACCGCGGCAGCCTCGCTCGAGGATGCCCGCACGCGCGACCAGGCATCACGGCCGGCACGTCGGCGCTACACTCGCTGCGCAACCACCGGCACCATGCACCCCGCGCTCCACCGCCTTCTCTCCCCCAGAAAGCAGGCCGCCATGACCGTCCCTCGCCTTCTCGCCCTCGCCGCCATCGCGGCCGTCTTCTACCTACTCGGCACCCGGCACGACAAACACCGGCTCGAACGGATGCGCATCCGAGCCCAGCAGGCCTGGCACGACCCCAAGCTCAAGAAGGCGCGCAGCAAGTTGTTCAAGCTGAGCAAGAAGAACGCGAAGAAGATCGACAAGGCCGTGCACCACTAGCTCGCAGGAGGACGTCTCTGCGCCGCAATCTCATTCTTGGTCACTGCTAGCCAGCAGAGCTTCGTTCATTTCACCGCCGGAAATATACACACAAACTGAAATCAGCGAGCACCACTATTTGGTGAACAACATGCCGACTGCCCCGTGCCGAGTTAGTTGATCTTGATTCCGCAGACCGGGCATTTGGTGAAGCTGGACGGCGTCGTGATCGACGTGCCGCAACTGCGACAAATATAGGCCCTGCCCCAGATCAGTTTTGGTCCGCTCACGCTAGGCATTCTGCCACCGACTGCGCAAGGATGACTAGGAGAAATTGAACAACGACCACTTGGCTCCAACTAGACACGACGATCGTGCGCGCTGCGCCTGGGGATGTGAAAAGTGACTCCGGACTACTACGAGCTACTCGGCGTCAACAAGAGCGCGTCAGCTGAAGAGATTCGGTCCGCCTACAAACGTCTCTTGAGGCAGGCTCATCCTGATACCGGAGGAACGTCTGGACTCTTCATAGTGATCGAGCAGGCGTGGGAAACACTGAGTGATCCCGCAAGGCGAGCCTCATATGACAGGGAAAGATCGCGTCCGGGGCAGTCATCCTCAGGCAGCGGCAGCAGTGATAGTGCGCCCAGCAACCACAGTGACGACTTCACGCGAGGCTATGCAGAGGAGGCCGGCCGCAGTCGGTTCAGGGAAGAGCAGGCTCAACGTGAACGAGAGGAGGCTCGCCAACGTCAGTACGAGCACGACAGGGCCGCGGCGCGTGAGAGAGCACGGCAAAAGAAGCAGTACGCCAGCGAAGCCGCAAGAACAGAGCGTTTACGCCCCTACTACGATGCCGTACGGAAGCTCTCGGAGAAAGAAAAGCAACTCCACTTCCGTGGCAATGTCCGATTGACCTACGTCCTGGCGCTGCACAGGGCCGAATCGAGCCAGTACGTCGTCATCTTCGTCATCGCCGCACTCATTGCCCTGAACGCGGCGTTCATGATCATGGGCACGGCCACTCTCACCGGATTCTCCTACTGGTTTGCATTGGTATTCAATATGGTCGTGATCTTTCTCGGTTCCGGCGTCATCCTTGTCTTTGTTTCGGCCGCCCTGCTCTGGCTCGCGAAGGTGGCTGCGCCACGGCGCAGAAACGTCTCGGACACGGAGCTACAGGATGAGTATCTCTCGGCGCAGTCGAACGGATGAGTCTCAGGCGTTCCCAACGGTGGGTCCGCCGGCGAGCTAGCGCTCCTCGGCGTCGAACCGTTCCCGCGCCCGCTGCACCTCGGGCATGTTCTCGGTGGTCCAGCGCAGCAGTGCATCGACGAGTCCGTTGAGGGTGTTGCCCACCGGGGCGATCCGGTATTCCACCGCCACCGGGCGGGCATGCAGCACCACGCGCTCGATCATGCCGTTGCGCTCGAGCCGGCGCAGCGACGCGGTGAGCGACTTCTGCCCGATCGCGGGAATCGCACGGCGCAACTCGTTGAAGCGCAGATTCGTGCCGCAGAGCACGTCGAGCACCTGCAGCGACCACTTGTCGAGCACCTGGTCGAGCAGTTCGCGGTGCGGCGCATCCACCTGAAGGAGCGCGGAGCCGGCCTGGGAGGTGTCATTCATGACACCTAGTCTCGTTGAAGTTTCTTTCGTGCACTAGGTAGACAGGAGATACCACCAACCGACTTCAACGAAAGCAACCTCACATGAGCGTCGAAACCTTTTCCCCCGCCAACATGTTCCAGCCGACGCCGTACCACCACGTCGCCGTCGGCACGGGCACCCGCCACGTGCATGTCGCCGGGCAGATCTCCCGCGACGGCGACGCCACCCGCATCGCCACGGGCGACCTCACCGGGCAGGTCGCCCAGGTGCTCCGCAACACCGCCCTTGGCTTGGCCGGCGCGGGCGCCACCTTCGCGGACGTCGTGCGGTTGCGCTTCTTCCTCACCGACGCATCCGCCCCGGGCCGGTTCGAGGCCTTCATGGCCGGCATCGACCTCGTCGCCGACGAGCTGGGCCTGCCGCAGCCACTGCCGCCGGTGTCGGTGATCGGCATCGACTTCCTCTTCGAACCCGACGTGCTCGTCGAGCTCGAGGCGTACGCGGTGCTCGACTAAGCCACCCGCCGCCGGCCAGGACGATGTTACGGACGCACCAGGGTAAGGCCGACAGCCTGCGCAGCTTCAGCCTGACGACGGACATCTGTGATGAATTCAGCGGTCGCGACCCGCATGGCGACCGCCGCGCCGCCCCGGCACACTGGAGACGTCGGCCTAGGTGTCGCAGCCGATCCCGTCCTTGTCGCGGTCCAGATGGCTTGCGTAGCCGGGGGTGCCGGCATAGATGGGTGCGGCTCCAGCAGCGCGCACCGCATCGCAGTTCTTGTAGTAAACCTCGGGCGCAGGGGCCGGTGCAACGGGTTCAGGTGCTGGCTCCACCACCGGTGCGGCCACGGGCTCGGGAGCCACCACAACGGGCGGTGCGGGCAGCGGAGCGAACGACGAGGTGACCGCCATTTCCCCACTGCACGAGCTGAGCACAGTCGCGATCGAGTCATGCTCAGCCTGGGTCACCCAGAGGCCGTAGGTCGCCTTGACCGATACCTGGCGGGCAACGTACCCGCAGCGGAACGCCTTATTCGACGGCAGCCAAGTGGCGGTGTCACCGTCGCCCTTCTGGGCGTTCGAACGGCCGTCCACGGCGAGCAGGTTGATCGGGTCGTTGGCAAGCGAGACACGCTGCGCCTGGCTCAGCTGTTGGGCGCCGGTTTGCCACGCGTTCGACAAAGCGACAACGTGGTCGATCTGCACGAGAGCGGAAGTGTCCTGGCCGCGCACGAAGGCGACCCGTGCCGCGGTGAACGGAGAAACCAGACTGCCCGTGAGCACCTTGCACGTGCCCGACTTAGTGACCTCGGTCAGGTCACGCGCGAGGATGTCGTTGCGTGTGTCACATCCGTTTCGGTCGACATCGAGCCAGGCCGAGCCGAACATACCCGTGCGGTCGTAGCCGGTTTTCGGGGCCTTACCCTTGACCACCACGGTGGCCAGAAGGGCCAGCGCCGTGGTGTTGGTCACGTCGGTGCTTGCTACGACGACCGAGGCATCCTCATCGGGCGCCAGCACGGTTGCGGGATCGGCCGCAGATTCCGCGGAGAACGTCGGCGCCGGTCTTGGCGTCGCGGTTGGGGTTGGTGTCGGCTTGATGCTGGGCGTCGCCTCGGCGACCGGTGTCGATTCAGCGCTCACGAGCTCGGAGCCGTTGAGCGCGGTGTCAGTGACACCACCGAAGAATGCCGCGACGAGGCTGGCGGCCAGAGTGATCGCCGCGATCTTGCGGGTCGGAATCGACGCCCACGAGCGCCGCCCGGTGATGACCGCGTACAACGCAGTGAAGAATCCGACGCCACCGACGAGGCCGAGCACGGCCGGATTTCCACCCGATATCGCCGTCGAGAGCAGCAGAAGGAGCAGCACCGCGCCGACGATCCAGGTACTGCGGGTCGGCCTGAACCAGCCGAATCGCGTCTGACCGGAGCCGCCGCGAGGAGCAGGCGCCACTTGCCCGGTCCACGACGATCCGTTCCACCAGCGCTGAATGCCGGACCCGTCGTCGTACCACCCTGGAGGCGTGGTGCCCTGAACGTGCAGCGGTTCGGGCGGATCTGTAGACGCGGTCATGGGGTCCTTTCGGGAGCGGCGAAAATGGCCGCGTGAGGGTCTCCGTCCGCGCGGTGATGCGGCGGGAGGCTGGGGGCACGGTCGCGACTATGGATCAGCGCGGCGCAGGCAGTGATAGTTCCGTCAATCCCCCGTTGACTGGCCTTCGTAGACCTTATCGAGCTCGAGCGCCCGGTCAGCGCGATGGTGCATTGTGGGCACCCCAGAACAGGGGCGATTCCGCGCGCGAACTGGATATTCACGCCAGAAGGCACCACATCCGCGCACCTACCCAAGAAGCGTGCCGTTAAGCTCAGCCCATATCTAGGTTCGGGGGACGGATGTCGGCAGGCGGATCGGCGTGGAGCGAGGCCACACGCCAACTGGCGCTTTCGGAAGCGCATGCGCAGGCCGCAGAGACCTCGAGGGCGAAGGCGGCCAACTACTTCGCCGCCGCCGACAGCGAAAAACGCATCGCCCACGTGCTCGCGCCCCTCGCCGCAGCCGGCTATCACTTTCTACCCGACCGTCAGTGGCCCGGCAGCCGCCGCGCGCAGGTTGACATGGTCGTCGTCGGGCCGGGCGGCCTGTTCATCGTGGACACCAAGGCCTGGAAAGACCCGGTCATCGCCGCGGGTCGGGTGTTCCGCGGCCAGGCCGACGTCACCGACGAGTTCGATGGTCTGGCCGACCTCGCCTGGAAGACGGAGGCGGCGCTGGCAGAGATCGGCCTGGCCCCAGGGGAAGTGCGCCCCGTTGTCGTCTTCGCCGGGCACAAGGGCGTCAACGCCTCGGTCGGCGGGGTCGAGATCGTTGGCGAGGGCGACATCGTGCGTCACATCGCCCGCCGCGGTCAACGCTTGTCCGCGTCGGCCGTGGAACAGGTGTTGGCCGCTGCGATCAAGCATTTCCCCCTGATCGGTACACCGGCCCCGGTCGACGTGACGCTTCCCGAGCCGATCATCGGTCCGGAGCCCGCTCTTGATCTGGACCACCTGCCCACCGAGAGCGACATCGAAGCCGCCATCCTCGAGGGGCTGCTCGCCCCTCCCATCGAGGAATGGATGACGTTCCTGCACCCCGACCAGGCCAAGTTGGTGCGCCGCAGTTTCAACGGTCCGTCCCGCATCCGTGGCGCGGCCGGCACCGGCAAGACGGTTGTGGGGCTGCACCGCGCGGCCTATCTGGCCCGGTCGCAGGCGGATGCTCGCGTGCTCGTGACCACCTTTGTGCGCACGCTGCCCGACGTGCTGAGCAACCTGCTCGGACGGATGGCACCGGATGTGGCCGACCGGGTGGAGTTCACCGGCGTGCACCAGTTCGCCCGCAAGGTGCTCGACGAGCGCGGCATCGACGTTCAGGTGAAGCCCAAGCTGGCCGATCAGGCCTTTGAGGAGGCCTGGAAGGCTGCGTCCGTGCCGCTCCTGGCCATGGACACGAACTCCCGGTACTGGCGGGAGGAGCTCGATCACGTGATCAAGGGTCGTGGGCTCACCACCTTCGACGAGTACGCCGACTGCGCCCGCATCGGCCGGCGCCGCCGTCTCACCCTCGACCAGCGCCGCTCGGTCTGGGCGCTCTACCAGCGCTACGAATCGTTCCTGCGCACCCGCGGCGTGCACGACTATGCCGACCTCATCCTGCTCGCGGAGGCAGCGCTGCGCGCCACGCCCATGGTCGGGTACACCGCCGTCATCGTCGACGAAGCCCAGGACCTGTCCTGCGCGATGATCCGCATGCTTGCCTCTGTCGCGGGTGATGGGGCGGATGCCTTCACCCTCATCGGCGACGGTCAACAGACCATCTACCCCGGCGGGTACACGCTCGCCGAAGCGGGCCTGTCCGTGGCCGGCCGCGGCGTGATCATGGACGTCAACTACCGCAACACCGCGGAGATCCTCGCCCTGGCCTCCCACGTGGTCGGAGAGGCCAGCTACGTCGATATCGAAGGCGCCAGCGCCAACGCCACCGCGATCACCTCCCCGCGCCACGGCGCACGCCCGCTTTTCGCCCGGGCCCGCACCCGTACCGAACATGACGGCAGGCTCGTGCAACAGATTCGCCGGGCCACGCAGAGCGTAAGCGTCGGCTGGGGCGATGTCGGCGTGCTCTGCTCCACAAATTGGCAAGTGCGCGATGCCATGACGCTGCTTCGCACCGCCGGAATTCCCGTGATCGAACTCACCGACTACGACGGTGGCTCAACGGAGGCCGTGAAGGTCGGCACCATCAAGCGAGCCAAGGGCCTGGAGTTCAAGCAGGTCTTGCTGCCCTGGGTGACCGAACGACTCATGTCCCCTAGTGTCTCCGGAGCGGACTGGACCGATTCCCAGATCGAACGCGACGAGCGCGACCGGCGTGAGCTGTTCGTCGGTGTCACCCGGGCCCGGGATAGCGTCTGGGTCGGTTGCATTGCCGCGCAGGGGTCATCCGCGTGACGTCCGCCGGCCACCTCGACGGGAAGCGCGCAGAACAATTTCGTTACGCGGTGGTACCGGATTCGGCCGATACTCGGATGTTCATCGAGCTCAGTGGCTACGCCAGCTCTGATCTCACTCCGGCATTGCAAGCTCTCGAAGCAGCACTCAGTCTTGAGGACTACGGCGACCCTGATACGTTCGCCCACTATCTGGTCGACTATGCCGTGGTGGCATACTGTCGCGCCTTCTTCGTCTCCAAGGTTCGGGGGCTACTCACCGACTACGTCTCAGTGCCGGTTCAGTTCGTCCAGCTCCACGACGATGTCCGTGCGTTTCGCAACCGAACGGTGGCGCACTCGCAAAGCCGACTCTCCACGATTTGGCCGGTCTTCCTCATAGACCAGAGTGGTCCCCCCTTCGTCCGCGACGTCTTGGGGGTGGACGTCTCGCAGACGCTGCCGTCGACACTTGTTAAAAGCTTCATCGAGCTCATCAAGGCGCTGCTCGTCGCCATCGACGACCTCCTCGACCCGGTCCGCGGGCGTCTGCTGACGGCCGGCCGCGCCCGGCTTGGCCCACAATCGACTCTCCTTCATCCTGGAATCTCGCTTCAGGTAGACGGTGCATTCGATCCGCGGTCATCACGCGCGACCTATCCCCTTCTGCAGACACTGCATTTGTCACGTATCGACGGGGCCGACGACGGACAGTCCGGCGTCCCCTAGCCTCCCGTGGTGAAAAAACCGCACTGTGAAAAAGTGTGGCACCATGCCGGGCCGGATCAGCGAGAGATCGAACACCGGGTTCAGCCACGCCAGGAACAGCTATTTGAACGCGGGATCCAGCACCCACGAAGGCAGGGGCATGCGGCCCCGAGCCCTCGGCGCAAGCTAGCCGCGGTCATGGTCACCTCACCCCGCGCATAAGAGCGAAAGCTAGTTCTTCGTCATTTCCACGGTAGCTGACTCACCTTGGATGGACACAGTGAAGCTGATGGTGCCATCCTCGTAGGTGAACTCTTTGGTGTCGTCTGTCGACGCCATGAGCGCCGTGTCAGTCGCCGCAGCGTCTCGCTTGGAGATCCAGGAGTGTGGTTCCGTTGCGTCTTCCGGAGCCTCGAACGTGCCCACCCAGTAGACGGCGGTCATGTCTTCACTCCCCATCTCCCAGTCGATGCTGATGACGCCATCGGCAATAGCAGCGGTCATGAAGTCGGTCTCGCTCTGGGAGTTGCTCTGCTTCCAGCCGCCCGCGAGGTTGGGAACCGTCGGCGCTTCCTCGACCGGCTGCCCCTCATCAGCAACTGATGGCGAGGTGCTCGCGGGCGCGGCGTTCGTCGCACCGCAACCGGACAGGGCGAGAGCGGCGATAAGAACTATGGGTGCGATGATCTTCTTCACGGCCCTATCGTGGCAGAGATTTGGAGCCGCTCCTCGCCACGCCTGGCGCTCTGCAGAGATTGAAGAGTCGACGTCCAATGAGACAGACGATCGCCTGGGTCCCCCGCGGCACGGCCTCGAGGCCGCCCTTCTCGGAGCTTGGCGGGCGATCGTGCGCGAGGTCGGAAATCGCCCCCAGATGCGTCACAGGAAGTGGCGATCGCAGTTGGTGGCCCACGGCAGGATGGTAGCTATGAAGAAGCTCCTCGCCCCAGTCGTTCCACTCGTCCTTCTCGTCGCTCTAGGGTTTTCTGGATGCAGCGGCTCCACGGCCCCGGTTGCAGCTCCCGCAACCGGTACAGAGGTCGAGGTCGACGCACCTGAGTCGGAGGCACCCGCTGATTCCTTCGTTGATGGTGTGCTCACCACCGATGAGATCAAAATCGCCATTACCGACTACCGTGTGATTCCGGCGGGAGAGGTCGGAAATGAATACTCTGATGTGCCCGTGCTCGCCATCTGGTATGACACTACTAATCTCGGAACGTCCGATCGGGATATTTCACCGATGGAGTTCATCTACACGTTTGAGGCCTTCCAGGACAACGACCCAGACCGAGAGAACACGCTGGACGTAGGGTCGCTTCCGGATGAAGCATTCCTCGACACGCAAACCGAGAACATCAAGGCGGGCGGCACCCTGGCCAATGCAGTCTCATTCGAGCTCGACGACACGACTACTCCAGTCGATCTTGTCGCTGGAGGAATGATCGGTGACGAGATCGGTCGAATGTCCTTCAACCTCAACTAGGGTCCTTCCGAGAGCCACACCCTTGGTGTAGTGAGCGTTATGTAGGGGTCGAGGTTTCAGTCGCACTCAATAGCTCGGGGTTGTGTGCGGTAGGCCCGGTCGTAAACGGCAAACGGAGCGGTCTGTACCCATGTGCTAACGCACTGGCGTCGCTTCTAGCCGACCGCTGCCAACCTGTCCGTCAGGATGGACACGGGGCAATCACCGGCGATTGTCAATCGGTCGCGTGCGCATGCCCTCGACGTTCAAGTCGCGGCGAGCGCCCATGTCCCGTCGCGGAGCAGGTTCGTTCCTCACCCTCGACGACCTGGCCAAGAGCCGCACCCTGGGCTCCAAGACGCCCGGCCACCCCGAGGTGCACCACACCGTAGGTGTGGAGATGAGCACCGGCCCGCTCGGCCAGGGCGTCGCCTCCGCGGTGGGCATGGCCATGGCCGCCCGGCACGAGAGTGCTGTGTTCACCCCCGGCTCCTCCCTGCTCGACCACACCACCTGGGTGCTCGCGGGCGACGGCTGCCTGCAGGAGGGCGTCTCCGGTGAGGCGAGCAGCCTGGCCGGCACCCTCGGCCTCGACAACCTCGTGCTGATCTGGGATGACAACGCCATCACCATCGACTCCGGCACCGACGAGACATTCAGCGAAGACGTGCGCGCCCGGTACCGGGCCTACGGATGGCGGGTGCTCGAGATCGACACTCCCACCGACCTCGATGCCCTCGAGGCCACCCTGCGCGAGGCCGCCGAGCGCACCGCCCGGCCCACCCTCCTTGCCCTCCGCACCGTGATCGGCGCCCCCTCCGCCAAGTTCGGCGGCACCTCCGCCGCGCACTCCGGCGGCTTCGGCGCCGACGAACTCGCCCTCGTGAAAGCCACGCTGGGCTTCGCCCCCGACGCACCGCTCCACGACCACGTCTCCCGCGAGACCCTCGAGCACACCCGCGAGGCACTCACCCGCGGCGACCGGATGCACACCGCCTGGGAGGCCGACCTCGCCGCCTGGGGCACCCGTGAGCCCGAGGCCGCCACCCGCTGGCAGGCCTTCCGCGGCGGCGAGGTCAGCACCGCCGCCCTCGACACGGTGAAGCTCGGCGAGCCCGGCGACCTGATCGCCACCCGCAAGACCAACGGCGCCGTGCTCCGCGCGTTCCAGACGCTCCTCTCTGGGGCGGCTCGGCCGATCTCGCCGGCTCCACCACCGTGGAGGTCGACGGCGACCGGTTCTCCGCCGCCAACCCGGCCGGCGAGTTCATCCGCTTCGGAATTCGCGAGCACGCCATGGCCGCGATCCTCAACGGCATCGCGCTGCAGGGCCCATGGCGCCCGTTCGCCTCGACCTACCTGGTGTTCAGTGACTACATGCGCCCGAGCATCCGCCTCGGTGCCCTGATGGGCCTCGGCGCGGTCTACGTGTACACCCACGACTCCGTGGCCGTCGGCGAAGACGGCCCCACCCACCAGCCGGTGGAGCAGATCGCGTCGCTGCGCACAGTGCCGGGCCTGGACGTGGTGCGCCCCGCCGACTCTGTGGAGGTCGTCGCCGCCTGGCGCCGTATCCTCGCCGCCCCCGACCGCCCGGTCGCGCTCGTCCTCAGCCGGCAAGACCTGCCCGTGCTCGCCAGCACCGACCTCACCCCCGCCGAGGTCACCGCCGGCGGCTACGTGCGCTGGCAGCACGGCGACGGCGGCGACCTGGCGATCCTCGCCACCGGCAGCGAGGTGCACCTCGCCATCGAGGCCGCCACCCAACTCGCCGACGAAGGCACCAACGCCCGCGTAGTCTCGATGCCCTGCGTCGAGTGGTTCACCGAGCAGACCGCCGACTACCGCGAGTCCGTGCTGCCCGCCGCCCTCCGTGCCCGGGTCGCCGTCGAGGCCGGCCGCGGCGACGCCTGGTACCGATGGGTGGGCCTGGACGGCCGGGTCGTCTCCGTCGAGGAGTTCGGCGAATCCGGCAGCGGCCCCGAGGTGCTGCGCCTGCGCGGCATCCACGTCGATGCGGTCCTTGCCGCCGCCCACACCTCCCTCACCTCTGCGGCCGAAGACCCCACCACGGCGCTCGGCACCCCCGAACTCGTCACCAACTAAGGACACACCCCATGACTTCCTTCTTTCCCGACGCCGCCACCGTCGCCCGCACGATTGACCACACCCTGCTCAAGCCCGAGGCCACCGCCGCCGACGTGACCGCCCTCATCGCCGAGGCCATCGAGCTGGGCACCTACTCGGTGTGCGTCTCCCCCTCGATGCTGCCACTCACCATCCCGACCGGCACCGACCTCAAGGTCGCCGTCGTCTGCGGCTTCCCCAGCGGCAAGCACCACAGCAGCATCAAGGCCGCCGAGGCCGCCCTCGCCATCGAACAGGGCGCCGACGAGATCGACATGGTCATCGACATCGGCCCCGCCAAGGCCGGCCGCTTCGCCGACGTGCAGGCCGACATCGCCGCGGTGCGCGCCACTATCCCGGCCCCGAAGGTGCTCAAGGTGATCATCGAATCCGCAGCGCTAACGGATGCCGAGATCGTCGCCGTCTGCCAGGCCGCCGTGGCCGCGGGTGCCGACTTCGTCAAGACCTCCACCGGCTTCCACCCCGCCGGCGGCGCCTCCGTGCACGCCGTGCGCCTGATAAAGCAGACCGTCGGCGACCGAGCCCAGGTGAAGGCCTCCGGCGGAGTGCGCGGCTTCGCCGACGCCCTGGCCATGTCCGGTGCCGGTGCTACCCGCCTCGGTGTCTCCGCCAGCGCGGCCCTGCTCGCCGGCGACACACCGACCGGGCCCGACGGCGCCTATTAGCCACGCCGCGGCACCCGTGCGGATGCGCCGCCGCCCCTACCCGGCGGCCATCCGCTCGCGCCGCAACAGCTGCACTGCAGGGGCCCTAACACGAAGGACTGAACTACTCCTTCGTCGCCGCACTGCGCAGCGAGGGTGCAGAGATCATGGCGGCGAGCTCCACGACCTGCTCCAAAATGTCGGGAAAGGCGGCATCCAGTCGCAGAGCGTGCTGGTAAATGGTTGGCCCATGGACAACATTGATCTCTCCAGCGATCGGGTCACCGGCTGCGTAAATGAGGTGGCCGCTTTCTAGACCGAACCGCGTGCAATACGCGATGAGTTGGTATAAATCCGCGTTTGGGTACTTCCCATTGCGTTCGGCCTTGTACTTAATATCGATGCAAGCGTCCACAGCTGAGTCCCGCGCCCACACGAGATCCGGCTCTATTGTGACCTGCCCGGCCGAGTCAAGAAGTGATAAATACTGTGTCGTGGCCCTGCCGCCGTGGGCGTGGAGGGCCTGACCGAGCGCGTTCCCGACGAAGTCTTCGAACACGGTCCAGAGTCCTATTAGAAATCCGCTGCCGATGACGCTGCCCTCCCGATGTTCTAGAGACCTATCCGAGAGGATCAGGTCGGCTAGTACCATCGCGTGCTGGTAGCGGGCATTGACGCGCGTCACGGTCACCCGGGGCGGTCGAATCCCCGTGGGCAGAGTCGTTACCTCATCGAGAAGGCGAAGGCTTTGGCGGAGGGACGAGCGCACGCTCGGGGCGAGCACCGGAAACCGCAGCAAGCGCAGCGCGGCTGCTTTGATGATCTGATTCTCGACGATGTCGGCAACGTAGTCGTCATATGTGACTTCGAGCGGTAGCGGGTGACCGGCGCGGCGCGTCAGCTGGTCAGTCGTGCGCCAACGCCCCCGCACCACCGGCAGCGCTTCATCTTTCACCACATATCCGCGGAGCAATCCACCCCCGATTGCGGTTTTCGTCACCAGCGAAAACACATGTGCAATTGTGCTGTACAAATCCGCGTCGCTGTCGAAGGAGACGGAATCGTCACGCCAGAGCATCTCTGGGGCGCGAGCGTACATCAGCATCGCAAAGAGTCGACGAATCGGCGTCTTCGGTTTTATCCGCACGACGGTGCCGTCGATAATGATGACACCGACCTTCCGCACATTTCCAATGTCGTACCGATCGGCCTCTGCGGTTGGGACCAGGGTTGCGATGTTGAGGCTGGTAAGGCCGGCCGCGACTGGACGCGGAACGTAGGTCGATTTCGTCTGAAGGCCTTCGTAGAGATCAAGCCGATTGAGCATCGCTGTCTCGCTTGGCGTTGCTGATCTGTGCCCGGAGCACGCTGACTCCGTATCGGGACTCGATGTCGACCCCGTCCGCGTAGTGGTGCTCGGCTAGAAGCGGCATGATTTCGTACTTCCACACGGCTTCGATGCCCTCACCGCCCAGGTCGCGCATAAAGAACGAAGGGCCGATCTTCGCGTCACGGTCCGGAATCCGAATGTTCAATTCAGCGAAGAGGGACGCGCGGTCATCCGTGAGGTTCTGGCTGTTCATCCAGCGAGGAAGAAGCTGCTGAATGGGACTCTCATCGGGATGCAACTCGACAAAAGCGAATCGGCGCCGCATGGCAGCATCCAACATCGCGATGGATCGGTCCGCCGTGTTCATAGTTCCGATGAAGAAGATGTTCGATGGCAGTACGAACGGTTCCTCGCTGTAGAGCAGTGAAATCTCTTGGTCTCGGTACTCGAGCAGGTAATAGAGCTCGCCAAATATCTTGGCCAGATTCCCTCGGTTGATTTCGTCAATGATGAGGAAGTAGTTCGCCTCAGGGTTGGCCGCAGCGCTTTCGGCCAGACGGCGGAGCGGCCCCTTCCGGAGGCTGAACCCCAGTTGCTGTCCGCTAGCGGTTGTCGTTGGGCGAAACCCCTCGAAGAAGTCCTCGTACGAGTAGGTGGGATGGAATTGCACAACGCGCGTTTCACCCGTCGTCTTCGCCGTCACGTGCTTGGCAAGTGCCTGAGCCAGGAAGGTTTTGCCCGTGCCCGGAGGGCCGTACAGGATCACTTGCCGTCGCCGTTCGATGAGTCTGAGAGTTGAGTCGAGCCAGGCTTCGTCAAGGAGAAGGTCGTCGGAAAGTCCCGCACCTGATGAGGGGAACGCTTCGCGCCCGGCCACCACCAAATCATCAGGCACAGGTACGGCAGGCGTCAGCAAGGGTGGGGACGGCTCGGGGCTCGGGTTCTTCTGCCAACGGGACTTCAGGGGTTCTTTGTAATAGAGCGCTGGGCCATTTGTTTTCATCTGCAGTGCAACGGTCACGTCGAGGAAGTCCCTGTCGGCATCATTGCTCGGAGGAGAGGTCAGCTCACCGATGAAAGTCGTGCGGATGGCATCTCGGTTCTCCTTGGAGATCACTTCGCCGAAAGTCTCTGGATGCACCAAATAGAGCAGTTCATTTCGTTGCGTCGGAAAGTCAGCGCCCGGCAGAGCCATCACGAAATCGCGCCAATCCCAAGGGTCCTCCAAGGCGCGCTGGCGGTCCTCGTCCGACACTTCGACCCACGCTGAGAGGCCAGACAGCATGATCGACAGGCCGCGGTAGATCATTGTTGCCATGCCCACGCCTGGATTGAATGACCAGTTCTTGAGTGCGGATTCAACATCGGCGGGAATCATGACTGGATGCGCCATGAGGCCGAGGATTCTATTGATCCGATCTCGTTTCTTCTGCTCTCCCGGACTCTGCAGGGGTAGCAGTTGCCAGGCCACGACTTCGGCCATCAGTAGCTTTTCGTCGTCGCTGGCACCCTCCAGCTGCAGGTCTAGCTTCTCCCCGAAGCTGTCCCCCGCTACGTCCGGCTGGCTGAGGATACGGTTGGCCAAACTCGTGACAATGGGCCGGCGCCACACCTGTCGCCCCGGCGAGAACACTGAGTCGAGATCACGGAGGCCGCGTTCGATGAACAAGCGCCCTGTCCGTCTGATCACATCCGCGTTGGCGTCGGGGGCAAGAATTGACTCACCCATTGCGAGCTGACGGCTGTCATCCCTCGCTTTTATGAATTGCGTGTAGGCCTCCCGAACTCGGTTGCTGAACTCAATCGGATCTGATTCGGCTAAGAACGCTTCCCGCCCAGTGTCTGTGACCATCCAATCGCCACGGCCCACCTTGATCAGGTACCCGGCCTTCACAAGCTCATCGCTGGACCAGTTGAAGTTCTTTTCACCGCGAGGCGATGGGCTAGAGGGGCTGGTCTCCAGCTCGTCATCTTCGAGAGGTATGCGCTGTATAGCTTGGCTCCAGACCTCGGAGCGACTCGCCCTCCCCTTAGGCGCATCCACGAGGGCGCGAATGATCTCGTAGACCCGAAGCGCACGATTAACGCTGGCAGCCATCGGATTCCTCCACATGTTTCGTCTTGCAGTGTTTCGACCATATCGGGCCGACCGGCTGTCCCAGTTCTGGTTGCCGATCGGCAGCACACCGAGCGCTAGAGGAAAAGGCATCGAGGCATCATCAAGGCCGCTCTCGCCATCGCTCAGGGAGCCGACGAGATCGATATGGTCATCGGTATCGGCACCGCCAAGGCCGGCCGCTTCGCCGACGTGCAGGCCGACATCGCCGCCGCGCGCGCCAGCGTCCCGGCCCCGAAGGTGCTCACGGTGATCATCGGATCCGCAGTGTTGAAAGATGCCGAAATCGTCGCCCTGTGCAACGCGGCTGTGGCCGCGGGCGCCAATTTGGTCAAGACCTCTAGGGATTCCATCCCGCCGGCGGGGCGACCGTGCACGCCCTGCACCTGATGACGCAGACCGTGGGCGACCGTGCCCCGGTCAAGGCGTCAGGCCGCACACGCAGCTTCGAGGAAGCTCTCGCCATGATCAAGGCCGGGGCAACCCGCCTCGATGTCCGGCAGTACGGCCATGCTCTCCGGTCCATTCCCGGCCGATTCGTCGGGCCAGTTACTGCCTGTACTGGCATAGGTTCAGGCCGGCAGCCGGCCATCTGTGACGGGCGCCCGTCTGAGAACCCCAGTCAAGTTGAACCCAACGAGCCTGTCGGAGGCAAGTAGGCTCAGCGACGAACGAGCTCTGCGACGGATCATCGGAACAGATCCGAGTCCGGCGCCCGACGACTCAACGGTCTCCCCCGGATTCTCTAGAGCAACAGCTGTTGGTGCCGGCGGCCCGGCCGCGTCCGCCACCGGTATTCGTGCGCTACCCGTTGCGACGTCGCCTTGCCCTGCAATCGGTTCGTGTCGACGCGACATTGCCGAAGGAGCCTTCGCCCAGAGCCGGCGGCAGAACAGCAAGAGCGTACTGACACGGGAGGGGCAGCTATGTCGAAAATGGGATGTTCCAGGCGTGACAAAGAGCGTTATGTAAGACGAAGTTGCCGCGCAGATAAACCTCCGAGTCATCTCGACGATGGTAGAACTGCAGGTAACTGCCGCCCCTTACCGCAACTTGATTCCCGACTGCACCTGCATAGAAAAGCAGCCTAAGCAACCGATCAGTGACTTCGGCTCTGGATTCGCCCGCTTCGGCAAGCGACTTTGCAAAATCGTCCCTGGTGAAGCGTTGCCGTTGAAGGCTTTGAAGGGCAATAAGGCCCTTCTGCGCTTCGTCGACACCATTCTCGTAGCCTGCGAATTCATTCCGAATTGCTCCAGTGAAGTACTTGGTTGAATACTGAAGAATTCCTTCACGGATCACGTCTTGGCGGAGCTCATGGGGGCTTGGGGGGAAGTTGCCCGAGGCCTCGACTTTTCGGATTTCATCGAAGAGCCGCAGAAGATCTCGAGGAGTGTGGCGCGTTAGATTCAAGAGATATTGGAGGCAATCCATAAAACGGGGCTCGCCACCGTTGCCGCCGCCAAGCTGAATCTTGTTTGGGAAATAGGACAAGACGTCTACCTTGGCCACGTCCAGAGCACGAGCAGCTTTTTGATTCACGAGTCTCAACAGGGGCGCGTTCTTGCCCGCTGCCCCAGAGAGGACCCGCCAGTCGAGTTCGACTGCGAAGTCGTCTCGCATTTTTTGCGAGTCTGGGAGCATAAGCGATACGCGATTGAAGACATCGTGGCGAAGCAACAAGACGACGCTGCCAGTCGCTCCAACGCTTCCCAGCTTCTGGTTGATGGCGTAGGAAGCTTGAACTAACGAGGCCAGGCTCTCGTCGTACTTCTCATCATTGAGGAATATCGAGTCCAGCCCATCCAGCAAGAGCATGTGCCGGTTGGCCGAGCGGGCGTTAGCGGCCCAGTCTTCCAAGTACGGCAGAAGAGAATAGATATTGAGTTTTGACTGACTCTCACGCCGGTAGATGGTCCCGACTTTTGGAATTGGAATTTCGATTGTCGTTTTGGATATATCCAGAATCGCTCTGCCGGACGTGTCCCCCATGAAGCCATATCCCTTGAGGAGTCGAGTAACCCTTGCGACCTCATTGCGATTCGGCAGATCGCAGGACTGGTCTTTGAGCAGAAGCGCAAGGTAGTTGCACAGGAGAATGAACTTCCAAGCGGCCACCGTTCGTTCAGTCCCTGCGGACTGGCCCGTTTGCAGTCGAGGAATGTCAGCTAGCGGCAGGTCAGAAGCATCTTGCACTGTGCACAGGTAGTTCCTGCCGAGCTGGGAGGCCTCCAAGTACCAGGCCAGAGCCGATTTACCGGTACCCTTCGGTCCCAGAACGAGTGTCTTCTCGCCTGCGATGACTTCTTCCGTGATCCTGTTCAGGTCGACAAAGCTCCTGATGAAGTCATCTCGGTCCCCGGCAATTTCATTCTTAGAATCGCTTTTACCAAAGTACAGTTCGCCAAATCTAGGTCGCACTTTTCGCCCCGTCTCGCTCAATGCACGATGGTAACGGTACATTCGGCCCTCGGCGTGCACGAAGGCCATGTTCCCGCTATATGTCCCTGTGGAGAGACTTGAGGAAGCGCGAGACCACTCGTAGGCGCCCCAAGACGGAGCCCCTCGGGCATCGTGGTGTCCTGACTAGGCAATGAGTCGGAACTGGAGTGGCGCGCGACATCCCTTATTGCGTGACACGCTGGTCCGGACTTCTGACAAGTAGTTCGTCCATCGAGTCCTACAACCCTTATCTGTACCATTTTCGAGTCCAGCCCACAGTTTCTTTCGCGCCCGGCAAAGGCTTCGACGACACGCGTTGATGTCTTTCGCGGATGTGCCGTCACTGGCTGTCGGCGGCATACGGCACGATGGGTGCATGGGGACGAATGGAACTTCAGTGATGACGAAACCGCAAAAGACTTCGCCGCAGGGAACACCGTTGCCGGAGAACGTCCAGATCAAGTCGCGAGAGCGCGTTCGCGATCTCGGTGAGGTCTACACCCAGCCGCGAGAAGTCGACGCGATGCTGGACCTCGTGGCGAATATGTTCGACGGGATCGATTACCGATTCTTGGAGCCAGCCTGCGGGAACGGCAACTTCCTCGTCGCCATTCTGGAGCGAAAACTCCAGGCGATCAGCGAGGCCGACCATGGTGGCACGGAGTGTTGGTACGAATTCGCAGTCTTGCGGTGCATAGCTTCGATCTACGCAATTGACATCAGCCTCGACAACGTTTACGAGGCGCGCGACCGGATGCGGGAGATTGTCAATGCCGGAGTTGCCTTCCGGACCGGCAGCGCAACGCCGGGCTTCGACCGCGCTGTGACGACAATCTTGGACAACAACATCGTCCTTGGCGATTCGCTCAATGGCGCGAGAGACATCATCTTTGTCGAATACACGCCGTTGTCGAATGAGCGATTTTCCCGACAGCCGTCATACCTGGAAACCCCCGAGATGGACTTGTTCTATGTTCCGCCGGAGCCGCTGGTTACTGTGCACTATTCCGAGCTCGGCAGCGAATGAAGTCCAAGGTGATTCTCGCTCAAACGCTCTATGTGCCCGACGTGCTGGAGACGCTCGCGCAGCTACCGAATGATGAGGTTTTTACCCCGCCGAAGCTGGCAAACGCAATGCTCGACCTTTTGCCCGAGGAGGTTTGGTCGAACCCTGAATTTCGTTGGCTCGACCCCGCGACGAAGTCGGGCGTATTCCTGCGTGAGATCGCAAAGCGGCTGATGGTCGGTCTCGCTGGATGGGAGCCTAACGCAAGACTGAGACGCAGTCACATCCTGACAACCATGCTCCATGGAGCGGCCATCACGAAAATATCGGGCGATATTGCCCGCCGATCTCTATATCAGACAAAAGATGCGACCGGTGCCGGCATCACTGACGAGTTCCTGCTCGACCTGATAGTCGCTATGGATACCCCTGACGGCAACGTAGCATTCGTACCTACCGAGCACTCCATTGTCAAAGGCAGATGCCTCACGTGCCGCGCGCCAGAGTCGCTGATTCGCGATCGGCGCGAGCACTTTGCATATTCATTCATCCACGGCACATACCCAACAGAGGAGATGCGGAACATGAAGTTCGACGTCATCGTCGGTAATCCGCCTTATCAAATCGGCATGGACGACGGCGAAGGCAACCGAACGGCCAACATAACCCCCCTCTACAATATGTTCGTTGAAAAGGCCATGGCGCTCGACCCTCGCTACCTGCTGATGATTACCCCTTCGCGGTGGTTCGCTGGCGGCCACAGCCTCTCCGACTACCGCGATCGAATGATCAGTGATCGACGGCTTCGGGTTCTCGTTGACAACCCGAAGATTTATGACTGCTTTCCGGGGGCCAAGATCCGCGGAGGTGTCTCCTACTTTCTTTGGGACCGCGAGTGGAGCGGAGACTGCGCCTTCTCCACGCGCATTGATGGGGTGACTATTTCGACGGCGAGCCGCGATCTTCGTGATGGTGCTGGCGTGCTCATCCGAGACAACTTCGCAGCAGGGATTGTAGAGAAGATCAGCAACGGCCCGATGGGGAAGGGGTCTCTCGCAGACGTGGTCTCGTCCAGCGATCCGTTCGGCCAATCGATCAAGACCAACTTCAAAGGCGCCAAGAATGAGAGATTCGAGGGGGCAATCCCCTTGGTCTTCATCAATAAGATCGGTTACATCCGTCGCGACCAGCTGGAACGCAATCACAACTGGGTTGACCAGTGGAAAGTTCTGATCCCCAAGGCCAGCAGCGGCGATACTGCTCAAGACGAAAAGGGGCGGATCATCGATGTGGTCCTTGGCGAGCCACTCGCGGTCGCCCCAGGTTCCGCTTCGACCCAAAGCTATCTAGTAGCCGGCAGGTTCGACACGCGCGCGGAGACAGAGAATTACGCCCATTACCTGGCAACGAAGTTTGTACGGTTCCTAGTGCTGCAACGGAAAATCTCTCAGGACCTCACGCCAACGCGCTTCAGATTCGTGCCGAATCTAGATATGGCCCAGCGTTGGTCCGACGAAGCCTTGTACGACCGGTTCAGCCTCAACGAAGACGAGATCGCTTACATCGAAACCTCGATCAAGCCCCGGTCGATGAACCTCTCCCTCGATTCGCCCATCCCGGCCACTCACTTGCCCGGTGGGCGGAAATTCAGGCACGCGGCCACGCCGGACGCGCTCGAGAACGACGACGAGTGACGAACTATATCTACGCCTACACACACGTAGGCAACGCCAAGAAGTGGACTCGATCTACGGGGCAACAGGGGGAATTCTGGATCAAGGTAGGTCAGACCTCTCATGCCGGTGTGAAGCGTGTTCAGGAACAGCTGACAACGGCCTTCCCGGGCCTCAAGGGAGTAACAGTCCTCTTCCATTCGGAACCAGCGACACGGAGCGACGGCACCTATTTCACTGATCACGACGTGCACCAGGTTTTGCGGAATTCTGGCATCTCGGGAGCCGGTGGTGAGTGGTTTGAAGCTGACCTCCATGAGGTGCGGGGCGCGGTTGTCTCATTGCAGCGTGGTTTACCGTTCAGCCCGAGCCGTATCCAGACGTTCCCGATGCGTCCGGAACAGGAGCGGGCCGTATTGCAGACTGCAGCCTATTTGCTCGCCAACGCTGACGACAAACCGAAGTATCTGTGGAACGCGAAGATGCGCTTTGGCAAGACATTCACCACTTATCGGTTAGCGCTGGAGATGGGCTGGAAACGGGTTCTGGTCCTCACCTACAAGCCCGCGGTTCGGAGTGCCTGGCGCGACGACCTTCTGAACCACGTCGACTTTATCGGCTGGCGATTCATCGATAGAGACACCTCTACCGCCCAGGCAGACGCAATCCTTGACGGTGACAAGCCGGTCGTGTGGTTTGCCTCGTTCCAAGACGTCACGGGGCGAGATCCTGACGGACAACCGAAACAAGCGAACCAGAGCATCCACATCGAGACGTGGGATTGCATCGTCATCGACGAGTTCCACTTCGGTGCCGCGACTGTTTCGGCCAAGGAACTCTACGACCCACAAGACAAGACGGAGGCGGCGCTCGCGAAGCTGTTCGCCCAAGCATTAGACCAAGAGAGTGACAGCACAGTAGAGCTCATACTTGAGCCCGATTTCGGTCTGGATGCTCGGTTCCATCTGCATCTTTCGGGAACGCCGTTCAAGGCGATCACTAATGGCGACTACGACGATGACCAGGTTTTCAACTGGACCTATATCGATGAGCAGCGCGAGAAAGCTGATTGGGATGGCGACCCGAGTCTCAATCCGTACTCGGAACTACCGCAAATGCAGATGTACACCTACACGATGGGCGACGCCGCAGACGGGTGGGCGGGTGACGGCGAGTTCGATGGCTTCAATCTGAACACTTACTTCAAGGCCAGAGCGGTGGGCGACACCAATGTCTTCGATAAGCCCGATTACGTCGCCTCGTTCTTGGACCTCATCCGGGGCAAGAAACAGATATCAAGCGCCATTATCACGGGCGACAAACCACCCTTCCCATACGAGGCGGCGCAGTTCAAAGAGGCTGTGGAGCACACGGTGTGGTTCCTCCCTGATGTCGCTGCGTGCGAGGCAATGGCGGCCTTGCTTCGCACCGACGCGTTCTTTTCTACCTACGAGATCTACGTGGCGGCTGGGGCCCAGGCGAAAATTGGGGCAGCTGCGCTGGAACCTCTCCAGAAAGCAATCAAGCGCGTCGAGCCGAACGGGAAGAGTGGCTCAATCACTCTTTCCTGCGGCAAGTTGATGACAGGTGTCACTGTGCCGGAGTGGACATCCATCTTCATGCTGCGTTCGCTCAAAGCCCCGGAGTCCTATTTCCAAGCCGCCTTCCGAGTGCAGTCAGCTTGGAAGCGGGATGGGCAGATCAAGAAGCACATGGCGTACGTGTTTGAATTCGACCCGAACCGTGCGCTCAGCCTTGTTGCCCTCTACGGCACGGCGCTTGCGAACAATTCACAGGACCGTGGAACGACGCAGCGTGACGTGCTCGGGGAACTCATCAACTTTCTCCCAATCTTTGCCATCGACGGTGGTCAAATGGAGAAACTCAACACCGATGCAATCCTTGACTGGGCGCACGGTGGCATCAGCGCGAACTCACTGGCGCGAAAGTGGAGATCCGTTGACCTATACAACCTCAACGGAGTCACAATGGGGAAGCTTCTGAAAGACGAGGATTTGCTTGCCGAACTGGAGCAAATCGAAGACTTCCGCAACATCCGCGAAGAAGCAGAGAAGGTAGTAACGAACACAGATAAACTCAAAGAGGTCAAACGCGAAGGCGGATCTGCCGCAGCACAGTCAAAACCAAAGAGCGAGATCGCGCAACATCGCAAGAGCATCCGCGACAAGTTGAAAAAGGTCAGTGCCAAGGTACTTATTTTCATGTACCTGACTGACTTTCGCGAGGAACGTCTGATGCATGTAATCGATTCACTTGACACTGACCTCTTTCTCCGCTCGACCGGGCTCAGTTTGAACGGCTTCCGTCGGCTAACCGAAGTTGGCGTCTTCAATCTCGCCCAGATGAACGATGCCATCCAGAAGTTCCGCTACTTCGAGAAGAAAAGCCTTGAAGGATTGGTGCAATCTGCAGAGGTTGCACCCCTTGCCACATTCATGGAGGTCGGAACTTAGACGCTCAGCTGGGGCATGAAACTCACTACCGCACTGGGGGCCGCGCTCATCGGGCTGCAAACACAGGGGCCGGAGATTTTTTCGGGGATACCGCCCTTCTCTCAATACCCAAACCGAAACGGCAGACATTCATCTCGGACTGCGGACCTGTCAGCCTGCATCAGAATGCGGAGCTTAGAACGGGGAGGCAACCGCGGCGACATCGAGAAGGTGGAGCGACTGAAGGACGCCATCACGTTCTACCGGCTAAGACTCGGCCACCCCGCCAACAAGACATGCAGAGACGATCAAGCGGTATGGGGTCGACTCTGCAAAGGTCTCAAGTCGGATTTCGGTCGCCGCTGGGTCAGTATCCGGCGCGGGCGTAGGTTCTTACGACCTCGACTGAGATGCTAGACATGAGCCATGTATTCCCCCGAGGAACAGCTGGTCATCCGCGAAGACGTGTTTCGTTGGCTCGACAACAAGGTCGGGCAGGGAGCATACGAGCTCACCCGAGACGAACTGATCGAGTATCACTTCGGCGATACCCCAATCCCGCTTCTTGACCGCGGCCGGGGCATCCGGAATCCTCGAGACTTCGATTCCACCCTCACGATCATGACCGGCGTCAAAGGCGTCTACGACGATGTCACCAGCGCCGACGGTTTCGTGCACTACGCCTACCAAGCGCGCGAAGGCGGAGACAACGTCAAGCTCAAGCGAGCGCTCGAGCAGCGGGTGCCACTCGTTTACTTCGAGGGAGTTCGTCCCGGCGTGTTTGTCGCACACTACCCGGCCTACGTCGTCGCTGACGATGAGGTGAATCGGACCTTCCTCATTGCGTTGGAAGAATCCATGCGTTTCTTCGGTGACCCATTACACATGACTGGGGACGAGCGCCGATATGCCGAACGGGCCGTGCGTCAGCGCTTGCACCAGCCCGCGTTCCGGGCACGAATCATGCACGCCTACGCGAGCACGTGCGCGGTGTGCCAGCTCAAGCATGCAGAACTCCTCGATGCGGCCCACATCGTTGAAGATTCGGACCTCGCTGGGCTTACCGTGGTGACAAATGGGATGGCGTTGTGCAAGATTCACCACGCCGCTTACGACCGCAACCTGATGGGTATCACCCCCGACTACGAGGTGCGGATCAACGGCGCCCTGCTGGACGAAGTGGACGGCCCGATGCTGAGGCACGGGTTGCAGGACATGCACGGCAAGTCGCTGGTACTGCCGGCCCGGGTTAGAGACCAGCCGTCCCGCGACGGTCTAGCTCTTCGCTGGGAAAAGTTTGCCGCCTGAGGCGATGGTGATCCCCTCATTCCTTCCGTGACTGCACCAGTTTCCTCCCAGTGTGGGCTCCCGAGGACACGCCCCACGCGGTAGCCGGTCGTTATGCATCGCTCCAGTGCGTGCAGAAGGCTCGAGAAGCGCCCAGTCCAGACGCATACTCGTCATCGCCGGTAACGGCCCCACTAGACTTCGATCACTTCGCTAGAGCAGTATGGGGGAACGACCAGGTGCAGGCACGAGAGACTTCAGGATTCCGGGACACGCTGATCGACCTGGTACGGGCCCGACACCCAATCCTCATGATCGAGACGCACGAGGATGAACGTGTAATCACGACCGTGCAATCTCTGTCCAGCAGCCCGGAACTCAAACGCCCACGTAAGGTCATGATCTATACCCTCTCGAAGGGGCTCCATCAGCTTGACTCGGCAGGAAAACCGCAGCAGCCGGATGTTGCTCTAGCTCAGACGGCGAAGGCTACCGAGCCGACAATATTCGTCTTCTTTGACCTCCACCATTTTCTTGGTTCACAAGGTAGGCCCGCTGAGCCCGGGGTTGTCCGCGCAATCCTTGACACAGCGCTGGCGTTTAAAACCGGACAGCTCCCACATACATTGCTTGTCGTGTCGCCTGGCCTCACTCTGCCAGTTGACCTCGAAAAAGTCGTGACCGTCGTAGATTTACCGTTGCCTGGCGCTACCGAAATCTCGGAGGTGCTCGACGGAATCATCTCGGCGAACGCTGCAAGCATCACGGTTGACCTTTCTCCGGACGAACGCCAGCGGCTGATCCAAGCCGCTCAGGGGCTCACTCTCTGGGAAGCAGAGAACGCATTTGCCCGAGCGATTGCGTCGGACAAGGTTCTCAATGCTGATGACATCTCCCTTGTTCTCGATGAGAAGCGCCAGACTATACGGAAGTCTGGCCTCCTTGAGTTCATCTCGTCCGACGGAACGTTAGAAGACGTGGGTGGACTCGACAACCTGAAACACTGGCTCGAGAAACGGAACGGCGCCTGGCTAAGCGATGCCCAAGAATGGTCGATTCCTGCCCCGAAGGGTCTCCTCATCACAGGCGTTCCTGGCTGTGGAAAAAGTCTGACGGCTACTTGCGTGGCGAGCAGGTGGGGACTCCCGCTGCTTCGCCTTGACGTGGGACGTGTCTTCTCTGGCCTAGTCGGATCAAGCGAACAGAATATGCGGAGCGCCCTTCGCCTCGCGGAAGCCGTATCACCTTCGATCTTGTGGATCGACGAGATCGAGAAGGGGTTCGGCACCTCAGGTGGCGGAGACTCCGGCACAAGCCAACGCGTCTTCGGTACCTTTCTCACCTGGATGCAAGAAAAGAAGAAGCCCGTCTTTGTTATTGCGACAGCGAATAAGATCGACGCCCTTCCTCCTGAGTTTCTGCGCAAGGGTCGGTTCGACGAGATCTTTTTTGTCGATCTCCCCACGGAACTGGAACGTGAGCCAATTTGGCGCGTGCATCTAGAGAACCGGCTGAAAGCGCCCTCCAAAGCCGGCGGGGTGTTCGAAATCACTGACATCGCGATCCGCGATCTTGCGAGCAAGAGTGAGGGCTTTTCAGGCGCGGAGATTGCCCAGGCAGTCATCAGCGGGTGCTTTGACGCGTACGCCGACCGGCGCGCGTTGCTGGTTGACGACTTGCACCGAGCCATCCGAAACACTGTCCCTCTGTCAGTGACGCAAGCGGAACAGATCACAAGAATCCGAGAGTGGGCAACGAGCCGAGCCGTCGCAGCAACGTCTGACGAGGCCCGCGGCGAATACTCCTCTGCGCCTCCAACCGATCCTCAGGACGTCGCCGCATGGCGCGGCGGCCGAACCATTGACTTCTAGGAGGAGAGCATGAGTCTTGAAGTCTTGCTAATCCCCATCGGCCTGGCCGCTCTGGCCGCGCTCAGGGAGATTCGAAGCACAGACCTTTGCGAGAAGTGCAAAGCTACTCGAATCACCGACCAAGCGCTCCTCGTCCAGGCACTTACAGGCGTGGGTGCCTCCAATCTGGTCGAGGCCGATGGACGGGTGACGGCAGAATCTCGCTTTGGGTCCCTTACCTTTCAGCGTGTCGGCGCTACTTATCTCGGGCGGGTAGACGGCGCCGATGCTGTTGTCACAGCAGAAATGCTGACTGACCTGGATCGTTCTGTCGGAGAAATCACCCAGATGCGCAGCATGAATCGAATTCGCGAACGGGCCACGGAACTTGGACTTGTCCTTCTCAGCGAGCGAAACGAAGACGGCAGCATCCAACTTGTTTTCGAGCAGGCCTCATGACGAAACGAATCACCGTCACGATTCATGCAGACGGGACATTCTCTGCCGAATCCAGCGGGCAAGCGGGGACTGCTTGCCTAGACGATATGACGGTGATCGAAGCGCTGTGCGACTCAGGCATTGTGGTCGGATCGAACTTGACTCCTGAATACTTCACGGAAGCCCAAATTGTTCGAAGCCATCAAGCGGTCAGTTTTGCCACAGAGGAAGATCTCAGCTCATGACACCGGAAGAAAAGCTCTGTTCGCGTTTGTGGCGTTTGGGACACAGCGCATGGTTGTTATTCAGCATTCTCTCGTTCGGCCTCCTCACCGGGGCTGGATTCCTGCTGATCGGATTGAAGGCGAGAAACCGCTACTGGCTCATTTCTGCTGCAGGATGGGGCGCGGTCCTCGTCATTTACATCATTGCCGTGGGTCAAATCGACACGGGTACAAAGGCAAACCCTGTCCGCTCATTCGCAGGCGACATGCTCGTGCTGGGTATGTTACTGACCTGGGTGGGCGGCATGATCCATTCGTTTACCGCTCGCCGCTCCTGGCTTCGGTGGAGAGCGCAGAAGGGTGCGACCGCGTGGTACGCCAACCCGGCCACTACGCAGGTCGATCGAGCCACTGCCGAGCTCGACACTAGCGTGCTCGATAGAGCGCTGCGGGACCAGGGTACGGCTCGCGCAGGGGCTGCGGCGGCTTGGGTGGAACCACCGCCTGTTCCGCAAGCTGCCGCCTTGCAGCAGATCGACCTTAACTCTGGATCACAGTCCGAACTCAAGCTAGTTCTTGGGCTCGACGACGCCTGGGCGGACTGGATCATTGGCACGCGGGTTCGCCTCGGTGGCTTCAGTTCGGTCGACCAACTGATGACCGAAGCGCAGATGCCTCCGCACATGTTCTTACCCATGCGCGGCAAGATCGTTCCTCCTTCCCCGGCCCCTGGCTTGGCACCGAAAGCCGCCACGGGTCGTCAACTCGACATTTAGACTCCATGCTGCAAATTGGGCGCATCGTTCACGGAACTACAGCAGAAGGACCTGGTCAGCGATCAGCGATTTGGGTTCAAGGGTGCAGTATTCGCTGCACCGGGTGTATAAACCCTCAGCTATTTAGCCGGAACGGCGGGCAAGCTGTGGACCCGCAGCTCGTCGTTGATGATGCATTGGCTGCAGGCACCGAAGGACTCACTCTTCTAGGGGGCGAGCCTTTTGATCAGCCAGAAGAGCTCGCGGAGCTCACGGAGATCGCACAGCGGGCTGGACTCGGTGTCATTTGTTTCACCGGCTACTCTCGGGAGGACTTGGTGGGACGAGACTCTGCGACCGACCGACTTATGCATGCAATAGATCTACTTGTCGATGGCCCGTACGTCTCGGATCTTCCAGAACAGAAGCGCAGCCTCGTCGGCTCAACCAACCAACGTTTCATTCACCTAACGGATCGATACTCAACCTTTGATCCGACTGTCCATCGAAACCGTGTTGACGTGAGAATTGGCGTTGACGGCTCCATTGACGTTGCTGGCTTCCTCGGTATGGACCAATTGGACGCGTTCACTTCGATTGCCGTCGCAAAGAGAAGGCGGCGGCCGAGGCCTGCGGCAGCCGACCGGCCACAGCCCAACGATAGCCTCAAGGGCGATTTGCGGAACTGACCAGACTGCGTTTGATTTAGTTCGTCGGTATAGCATCCAGGATGCGGACCACACGGACGCCAGCGCTTCCAGCATCGGGTCCACCCCACGACGCAGCCGGAACAGTGGTCCTACGGGGCCGTAGCGGTCGTTGCGGACGTACCGCAGTTGGACCTAGCCGCTAAAGATGCTCACGCAGTTCTTCATCATGTCCTGTCAGGTGGGGAAGATGGCATCCGTGCTCTTGGGGAAGCGGCGCACGGCCTTGGCCAGCAGTGATAGGGCCCCGGTAGTACCAGCGAACTTCACCTCTAACGCAAACTTGCTAGTCCCTGCATGATTTGTAAACACAATCAACACCTGATCAGGCCAAACGTATCGATAGGCTCGTCTGCATGAACGCAGCAACGTGCGCGGTACTGGCCGGCGTATTTCCATTGATCCTGATTGCGATTGTCTCCGACAGGCGCAATATTCACTTGGGACTGAAACGTCGGTTTTGGTATCGAGGGGCAGTTATCGGAACCATCGTCGCCTGTGTTATGGGCCTCTGCTACGCAGTGATTGGCGTGCAGACAGATGGATTCCAGGGGCCCATTGCTTTTCCGCTTTGGGGACTGTTCGGTGTTGCTACCGCTGCACTCACTATGAGCATCCTTCTGACGGTCGCGACGCAGGAAAACGAGGAAGACGACACCGTGGCGATCGAGGCCCTCGCCCGTGCTGAGCAGCGTGACTGAAAGGGTCCCCTTCGGCGTTGGCTCCAATGATCCAGAACGAAAACACCTTAGCAACGACGGGATAGCTCGCACCCGAAGATCTTTAGACATCGCGGGCCCAGTGCAGGCTCGCGGTGTTGTCACGACAAGATTTCGTCTGGTGCGACGCCTACCTACGACGGCGTTCTGTCGCCCGGTCTACTTGGCGACTTCAGGAGCGACTTCGGACGGACTGGTCAAGTGCGCCGCCAGCACATCCCGCACCGTGGTCCAGTCGTGGTCGCCGTACCGGGCGTTGTCCACGTGTCGCAACTGGGCCTGGCCGCTGAACATGCTCACGAAGTACTGCATGCCCTGCCAGGCGGGGAAGGCGGCATCCGTGCTCTTGGAGAAGCGGCGCACGGCCTTGGCCAGCAGCGACAACGTGCCGGTGGTGCCGGCGAACTGCAGTTTGAACGGGGTGCCGGTCAGCTCCGACATGGTCTGGGACACGCTGCGGGCGGTGACCCGGTCGCCGGCGATCTCCACGACCCGGGGCGCGTCGGCGTCGAGGGCTACTAGGGCTACCACCCGGGCGACGTCGTCTTTGGTGGTGAAGTCGAGGATCTGGTCGGCGGAGGACCAGTACATGACCTTGCGGCGACCGAAGGCGATCATCGGCGCGGTGCCGGTGAGCATGTCGGCGAAGGCGCCGTTGAGCACGGAGGTGACCTGGATCGGGGCCGCGTCGAGGTCGGCGGCGAACTCGCGGCGCAGCTCGAAGTTGCGGTTGCTGCCCAGGGCGATCTGGCGGTAGTCCGACGAGTAGTCGGAGGGGATGAAGCGGGGCACCCCGGCGGCCACGGCCGCGGCCAGCAGGGCGCGCTGCGCGTCGACGATCACCGGGCGGGTGCCGCTCACGGCCGACACGACCACATCCGTGCCGGTGACGGCTGCGGTGAGCGCGGCGGGGTCGGTGTACGAGGCGATGACGATGTCGATGCGGTCGTTGGTGCCGTAGAGGGTGGCGGCGCTGCCGCTACCCGGGCGGGTGAGCACGCGGATGCGGGTGTCGTGGGTGAGCAGGTCGCGCACGATGCGCTGGCCGAGGTCGCCGGTGGCGCCGGCGACGAGAACTGAAGTGGTCATGAGGGGGTCTCTGTTTCTGTGGGAGGTGTGGGGCGGCGACGGGATCGCTCGGGGGCGGGCACCGGAACGTTCGAGTCGTGCGGGGCAGCGGGGAGGGTGGCCGCGGTGGCGCCGGCGCCGAGGGCAGCCTTGGCCAGCAGCCGCCGCAACTGGGTCTGCTCGTCGGGGGTGAGGGCGCCCATGAGGGTGCTCTCTACCGTGCGGAGGGCGACGCGGGCGGTGCCGAGCCGGGCCCGACCGGCCTCCGTGGGGTACACCTGGCGGATGCGACGGTCGCGCGGGTCGGGGCGGCGCTCGACGAGCGCATCCGTCTCGAGCGCATCGATGATGTAGGTCATGGCGGTCTTGTCGATGCCGAGCCGGTTCGCCAACGCGAGCTGCGAGGTGGGCTGCTCGGTGGTGGTCGCCACGAGCACCTGATAGCCGCGGGGGCCGCCGGGCACCTCGGCAACGGCGACGCTGCCGGCCCGGGAGTAGCCCTGGTACATGGAGGTGAGCGACCAGCCCAGCTCGGTCTCGATGCCGTCGGAGGTCCAGTCGATCTCGGGGGTGGCGTTCGCGGCCGAGGTGGGGTGTGGGGCGGGCATGGGAAGATCGTATCGGAGTTTGATCGTCTCAAACTCAGACGACTTGAAGGCGTGGTCTCGACCGCTGTCGAATGATGGTGGGAGACTAACGAGAAGATGACCATGCGGCGCACCGAGCGGCGCCCGAGTCTCAGAAGCGGTGAGCACAATGAGCGGTCCCGTCCCCTTTGAAGTCCACGAGTTGGGTGCGATGCTGCACGGCACCAAGGCGCATCTGACGGTGGGCGATCTGCTGGTTCCGGGCCGCGGGTCCAACTTCGAAGACGGCCGCACGTCTAAATTCGTGTACGTGACCCAGACGCTGGATGCCGCGACTTGGGGCGCCGAGTTGGCCGCCGGGGAGGGCCGGGGCCGGATCTACATTGTGGAGCCCACGGGTGCCGTCGAAGACGACCCCAACGTGACGGACAAGCGGTTCCCGGGTAATCCGACCCGGTCGTACCGCACCCGCGAACCCGTGAGAGTCGTCGGCGAGCTGACGGACTGGGTGGGGCATGCGCCCGAACAGGTGCAGGCCATGCGTGACGGCCTGGCCGAGCTGGGCCGGCAGGGCCGCGCGGTCATCGACGACTGAGACCTCGTTTGCAGGGCTAGAGGCGCTCAGGCGCCCAGCGTCTGACGCAGCGCGTTGACGATGGCGGTGCCCCGAGCGTCTCCGGCCTCCATCAGATTGGTGGTGAAAGCAAACCCGACCTTGAGATCGGGTTCCGCGAACGCCACTTGCCCGCCTGCACCATCGTGGCCGAAACCCTGAGGGGTCAGGTATCGTCGCGCCTCGGAGTCCAGCTGGAATCCCATGCCCCAGCGCGAGTAGGGGCCCTCCGTGGTGAAGAAGGGTGCTCCCTCGGATTGCACCCGCGTGGCGGCGTCTGTCGTGTCGCGGGACAGCAAGCGCACTCCGTCGGTCTCCGTGACGGTCGCCGACCAGATCGCGGCGAGCGCCCGCGCGGTGGCGATGCCCCCGGCACCCGGAATCTCGGCCGCCTGGACGCTGTAGTCGTTGAAGCCGGTGTGTTCCCCGACAAGGGTGGCGTCGAAGGCACCCCCGAGAGTCATGGCGCGGTCCAGCCAGTCGGGAGCGCTCAGATCGCGGGCGGCAGCTTGATCCGCGACCAGTGTCGAGAGGGTTGCCCCCACCGTCTGATGGGCGATGCGGTCGCGCTGCCGCTCGGGCAGACCGATCCAGGCGTCGGCGTGCAGTGGCCCGGCGACCAGCTTCTGAAAGTACTCCCCCACCGACGAGCCGGTGACGTTTCTCATGACCTGCCCGATGAGCCAGCCGTGCGTGATGGCGTGATACGCGTAGTCAGCCCCCGGCTGCCACAGGGGCTGCTGCTCCTGCAGAACCTGGGCCATCCGCTGCCAATCGAGCACGTCATCGACGGTGAGATCAACGCGGGGTGCCGACAGCCCGGCACGGTGGGCCAGGAGGTCGCCGACCGTGGTGGTTTCTTTGCCGGCCACTGCATATTCGGGCCAGTACCGGGCCACCGGCGCTTCGTAGGCGAGTCGCCCCTCCTCGACCAGCCGTGCGGCAAGGATCGCAGACAGTCCCTTCGTGCAGGAGAAGACGACGCTCGCGGTGTCTTCTTTCCAGGGTTGCTCCGTGCGGGCGTCCGCCAGCCCACCCCAGAGGTCCACGACGGGGTGGCCGTCGACGCGGATGGCCAGTGCGGCGCCCATGGTGGGGTTGCACGCAAATGCGTTGTGGAATTCGTCGGCGACTGCTTCGTATCCGCTCGCGACAAAACCGCAGGCATCTGTATTCATGGTGATTCACACTTTCTTTGGTGCCGGACACACTGGTGGCACCGGACGGGGCCAACCTGCACGAGGGGGTCGGTCAGCCCTTCACTGCGCCCTGCAGCAGCGCCTTGATGAACTGGCGCTGGAAGATGAGGAACACAATGATCGCCGGAGCGATGATGATGAGGGCGCCCGCGTTCAGCAACGGGATGCTGGTGGAGTACTGCCCCTGGAAGTACGTCAGCGACCCCGCGACGGTGCGCTTGAGCGGGTCGGAGATGAGCACGACCGGGAGCAGAAACTGGTTCCAGGTCCAGAGGAACAGCAGGATGGCCAGAGCGGATAGCGGCGGTACCGCGAGCGGTATCTGAATCCGGCGGAATTCCTGCAACGTTGTTGCGCCATCGACCCGTGCCGCCTCAGACAGCTCGCGGGGCATGTTCACGAAGTGCGCGCGCATCCAGACCACACTGAACGGCATGTAGAGACCGATGAGCGGCAGGATCACCGCCCACTGGGTGTTGAGAAGCCCGAAGCCCTGCATCTCGTAATAGAGGGGAATCATCAGTGCCTCGAACGGGATGGTGAGCCCGACGAGGAAGAAGATCAGCAGGAAGCGGGCGCCGGGCACCCGCAGGTTGCCCAGTGCGTAGCCGGCCAGGGTGCCGAACAGCAGGCTGATCGGCACCACCCCGAGCACGATGAACGCGCTCGAGGTCATCAGCTCTACGACGTGCCCGGTTTGGAAGGCTTCGACGAAGTTGCCCCACTGGGGATCGCTGGGCCAGGTGAGTCCGACCGGGTTCTCCCCCGCCGGTTGCAGAGCGGCAGACGCCATGTTGGCGAGGGGAATCAGCGTCAGGATGAGCACGAGAACGAGCACGATGCGCCCGATGATTGCTTCGCTGCGGTTCACTATCATCAGTCGCGCTCCCTGGACAGTCGTTGGATCGGTAGGACACAGGCCAGCACCAGGATCATCAGCACGATGCCGAACGCCGAGGCGAGTCCGACGTCGCTCTGGGTGAATCCGATGCGGTAGATGGAGATACCCGGAACGAGGGTGGAGCGGCCGGGGCCGCCGAGGGTGGTGGTGTAGATGATGTCGAAGCTGCTGAGGGCGGCGATGATCGTGATCGTCGTCAGCACGGCGATCTCTTGCCGCACCCCGGGCACGGTGACGGAGATGAACTCCCGAAACCAGCCGGCGCCGTCGAGACGGGCCGCCTCGAACAGTGCCGAATCGATCTTGCTGATGCCGGTGAGGAACAGCACCGTGCAGAGCCCGGTGAGAACCCAGGAACCGATCAGCCCGACCGCCGGCAACGCCGTCTGGAAGTCGCCGAGCCAGGGTCGGGTGATCCCGCCCAGCCCGAACAGCGTGAGGATCTGGTTGACTGCCCCCGTCTGCGCGTACATCCACGACCAGGCGATACCGGCGGCGGCCAGCGGGATGATCTGCGGCAGGAACAGGATGGCCTGTGATGCGCTCGAGAACGGACCCGGCTTGATCGACCGGATCAGCGTCGCGAGCATCAGCCCGGATGACACCGGGATGATCGTGAAGAAGGCGATGAGGATGAACGCGTTGCCGATCGACGCGAGCAGATCGGGATCGGTGAACACCCGGAGGTAGTTCGCCACCCCGATGAACTCCGCCGGCCCGACCCCGTTCCACTTGTAGAAGGAGTACTGCACGCCCAGGAAGAGCGGGTAGACGACGAACATAATGTACGCCACCAGGGCCGGGATGACGAAGAGCCACCCACGGCGGGCGGCCCACCAGGCCTTCGAGCCGCCGGCCCCTCGGCGGGACGGCCGAGCAACCGCACTGCTGTCGTCGGTGGCGGTAGCCCTCAGTGCCGAAGCCGACGCGTCAACGAGACTGCTGGCACTGCGGTTGCTCGTCGTCATCAGCCGGCGAGTTCTTGCTCGTAGAACTTCTGGACGGCCTCGACGAACTCTTTCCCGGTGATCTTGCCGGTGACCAGCAGCTGCGATTCGGGAATGATCGACCCGGCGTAGATACCCGCGGTGGCGTTGGACATGAAGTCAAGCTGGCCGTCTTCGGCGCCGACCGTGGCCGACATCTCGAGGGCGTCCTCGATCAGCGAGCCCGGTTCAACCTCGGGAAGCGCCTGTGCCGGGTCGCCGCCGGGAGCAGCACCGGTGACGTCAACGACGATCTGGCGCGCGGCGTCATCCGTGTGGATCCAGTTGAGGAAGTACATGATTTCGTTGATGTGCGCGGACTTGGCCGGAACCGAGAACGAGTTGGCGGCACCCATGGCGACATGGCCGCCATCGGCTTCGACCGGCGGCACGAGGAAGAACGACACGTCGTCGCCCATTTTCGCCTGCGTGTCAGCTGCCGCCCAGTTGCCGTTGAAGGTGAAGACGCCCTCGCCACCCTGGAAACGGCTGACGAACGTGGCGTAGTCGATGGTGTTGATGTCCGACGGGAAGTAGCCCGCGTCAGCCCACTCCCGGATCATCTCGGCGCCCTGCACGTTGCCGGGCGTGTTGTAGGTCGCGCCCTCCTCGGTGAAGATCCACGACGCGAACTCCGACTTGTCGGCGAACTGGTTCATCGCGGCCTGGATGGCGAAGTTGACGACGCCGTCTTTGTCGCCCGCCATCAGCGGCAGGAGTCCGGCGGCCTTCGCCTTGGCGAAGTCCTCCTCGAGCTCACCCAGGGTTTCCGGGGGTGCATCGATGCCGGCCTGTTCGGCGAGCTTGTTGTTCATGAAGATGCCGGTGATGCTGTACCCCAGTCCCACCTGGTAGAGCGAACCGGATCCGCGCACGCCGTTTTCGTCGACCCGAAGTGGTGCCAGCTGGGAGGCCGCCCAGGTGTCCCAGCCGTAGGCGTCGTAGTACGGGTCGAGGTTGGCGATCAGGCCGTCTTTCACCGTGTCACCGATGGTGGGCAAACGGATGAGGTCGGGCGCGTCGTCGCTGGCCATCAGCTTCGGCGCATTGGCCGCGAGGTTCGCGAAGGTATCCAGGTTGATCTTGAAGGTGATGTTCGGGTGCTGCTTGGTGAACTCGTCGGCGAGCTTCTGGGTGACCGGGAAGCCGGTCTCGTCGGCGATCGTGAGCTCGACGTCCTCGGTTGTCAGCTCGGTGCTGATGTCCTCGGGATTCGCGCTGGGGGCCGTCGCGGTGCTGCCGGGAGCGCAGCCGGCGAGAACCACTGCTGCACCCGTGGCCATGGCGATGGTGAGAAGCGACTTTCGGACCAGTGACTGCCTCGACCCCATGTTGGGTCGTGGTCGGGATAGTGCCATCTTCGGACTCCTTTGTCTGATGCGTTCAATGTGCTGGGACGTGCCTCATGGTGCCTTGATGGGTTTCGCTCAGTGCTAAATCCATTCAGCACGCTAATGCTGCTCGCTGATTCGACAAAAGTCAAGAGCGAACACGGCAACCGTTTCGACGGTCGCGTTTTCTTTCTGCGGCCCGAATGGCGTTGCTGCCGGAACGTCGACCCCTGGTTTAGGCGGTGGGAGCCCAGGATCCAGCCGTGAGCAGATCATCGATCTGGGCAGAGCGATGCCCGTCGGACCACGCCAGCGTGGTCACCCCGGTGTGCAGGTTGGCGGTCAGGGTGGCGCTCCTGGGGCCATCGGTCCAGGTGAGCCTCAGCCCTGCGCCCGGCTCGGCTGCGCTCGCCTCGAAGGCGCCGTTGAACACATCGAAGGCGTTGCGAAAACGAGCCAATTCGCAGAGAGCCGAGACCACCTGGCGTTGCAGACTCCGGCGCACGTCGTCCGGCGTGTAGTAGTGCCGGTTGATGTCGCGGCCGACGCCGGTGCGCTCGAGCAGAGTGACGTCATTCGTTCCCGCCAGTGCGCCGACGTAGTAGACCTGCGGGATGCCCGGGGTGAAGAACTGCACGGCACGCGCCGCCAGATACCTGTGGTCGTCGCCGCCCAACGCGTCGAAGAAGGTCGAGTTCACCTGGTACAGGTCGAGATTCGACGCTGCCGCGCCGGTCGCCTGGCGGCTTGACCCTCCGGTGGCCTCGTGAATCGCCGTGACCAGCGCATCCACTTGCTCGTCGGTGAGCAGACCCGGTTCGCCGCTCTCCGGGTCGGCACCCACATCCACGATGCCGATGCCGTCGTGGGTGTCGAGTACGGTGATGGCGTTGACCGGGCGCACGTCAAGCCAGCGGAGAAGCGGCTCGTGATCCGCGGACAGCGCCGCGTGGAGCACCAGCGGCGGCAGCGCGAAGTCATAGACACAATCGACTCGAGCGGCGATCTCGATCTGGCGACGGTAGTAGGAGTGCACTTCAACGAGGGTTTGCATACCCCGCTCGGCCGCTTCCGCGCGCAACTCGTCGATGAAGGCAAACGTCTCCGGGGTCATGAAACTGGTCGTGCCGGGGGTTTTGACGGCGTAACCGACCGCATCCATTCTGATCATCGTCACTCCCGCGCCGGCCAGGGCGTCGAGGATGGAGCGCAGGTAATCCCGCGCCAGCTCACTGCGCACATTGATGTCGATCTGCTGCGGGGTGAAGGTCGTCCAGACAAGGTGGGGCTCGCCGCCGAGAGTCATCGCCGTCAGCGGCAGTCCGGGGCGCGGTCGGTAGATCGTGAGCAGGTCCTTCTCCCGGGCGCCATTGGGAAAAACGGCATCCAGCGTGAGGAACATGTCGTACCAGGGCGATGCAACGCCCGCCGCGATGACATCGAGGAACTGGCTCGAGTCGGCGGAGACGTGGTTGACGATGAGATCGACCAGGACGTCGTGGTCGGCGGCGAGGGAGCGGATATCGGCCCAGGACCCCAGCCGGGGGTCGACCTCAGTGTGGTCGATCGGATCGAAGCCGGCGTCGGCTCCGTCGAAGGGCCGAAAGAACGGCAGCACGTGAACGCCGGCGAACACGTCCTCAAAGTCGGTGCGGAGCAGACGCTCCAGCTCGGGCAGGGTTCCGCCCAGGCGATCAGCGTAGACACTCAACTGGACTTTGTTGCGCATGATGACACTCTCTCCAACTCGGTACAGGGGCGACCCAGCGCACGCTGGGAGGGTTACGACGGGGGCGGCAGAAGGTTTCGGATCGATGCCCGGGCCATCACCGGCATCGGCATCTTGAGCTGACCGATGGCTTCGTGGGCCAGGAGCGCCTCCACGGCCCTCCGCCCCATCTGCTCGTGGGGCAGCGCGATCGTGCTGAGCTGGGGCCGAAGGTAAGACGCGATCTCGTCGTCGTCGAACGACGCGATGGAGATGTCGTGCGGCACCGACAGCGACAGCTCGGCGAGGGCCTGATACGCACCGAAGGCCAGGCGGTCGTTCATGCACAGCAGGGCGCGCACATCCGTTCGACGCGACAGAAGCTCTTTCGTCGCGAGGTAACCGTCGTGGGGCTCCCAGTCTGAGCAGGAGACCTCTTCGAGGAAGGAGTGCTCGGACGCCTGCATCTGGTTGCGGATGCCGGCGATACGGCTCGAGATGGTCAGCGACCGGAAGGAGTCCTGCTCGATCTCCTCGTTCTTTCCGATCAGGGCCATCGCGCCGCCCAGGCCCTGGTCGACCAGAAGTCGCACCGCGTCAGCGCCGCCCTGCTCCTCGTCTGGCAGTACGGCGTTGGGATATCTGTCGCTTGTGGAGTTCAGCATGATCACCGGCATGCCGGCCGGCACGTCGGGCACCGAGATGTGCCGTGCGCTCATCGACGCGAAGATGATGCCGTCGACCTGCCGATCGAGCACGGCTCGCACGGCACGAGTTTCGCGGACCGCGTCACCACCGGTCTCGAGAACGAACACGACATGGTCGACATCTTCGGCCGCGCTGAGTGCTCCTCGGATCAGGCCGCTGGCGAACCGCGTCGTGGCGATCACGTCAGAAATCAGCCCGATGGTGGACGACTTATCGGTGCGTAAGGATCGGGCCGCCATGTTGGGGCGATAGTCGAGCTCGAGAGCGGCCTCGTGTACGCGGCGGTGAGCTTCCTCAGACAGACGCGTATCGGGGCGCCCGTTCAGGATCATCGACGCGGCTGACGGCGACAGGCCGGCACGGCGCGCGACGTCGGCGAGTGTGACCCGCTTGTGCGCCATGAGACCCTTCTTCGCTGAAGCTTTCACTGTAGCGCTGAGTGACCAGCGCGCTGAATCGATTTATCCTACTGCTTCGTGCGGTGAGACTGCGGTCGCTACCGAGACCGAAGTGAGCCGATTGAGTGCGGCGTGCCCACCCGGGTCGACGTGCGGCTCGACGTCTTGAGCAGCACAAACCCCACGACGGCACTCCACAGCGTGAGGGTATCAAAGGCAACACGTTCGATAAGGCCCCGGCCCAGCACCTCGGTCGGCCCACCCCCGATGCCATCGACGAAGAAGACGAACCCCAGAACCGACACGATGAGGCTCACGATCGTCACAGCCGAGATCCAGCGCGCCGCGGTGCTGCCGCGGGAGGCGAACGCGAGCAGGATCATGCCGATCCACTGCGTGACGGCCTGCGCGAGGGCCACCACATCATGCTGTTCGGGATGCGTGTCCCAGGGGAACACCCCCACCAGGAGCACGAACACACCGCCCACCGCGAGGAACGCCATGGCCACGCGACCCGTGCGCAGCCGCGGCCAAGCCGACCAGAGCAGGAGTGAGCCGATCAGCATCGTCACTCCCACGACGATGAACGATCCGTTCACCAACAGATGCGCCGGCGAGCAGATGTAGCGCTCCACTCGGGTGCCGACATCGAAGGTGTCACAGGTGGTGACGCCGAGATCGCTGATCAGGTTCGATGTCCACGAGTACCGCTGTGGCCACTGCGCGGCCGCGATCAGCTGGGCGGGAACCGTGACGAGGCCGGCGATCCAGAGCAGGGCGCCCCATCGAAGTCGTGTCATCCCACGACCCTACAATCGCCGCGTACGTGGGGCCGCCTCATCCAATGCCCGAGCGCTAGTCTCGGGTAGGCCGGTTGTGGCCGAGCGAAGCACGCGTGGGGTGGACGAATGCGAACGACGGAATACAGCACGACGAGCCTGCAGACCGCGGCGCTCACCGATCGGCTGAAGCGCACGGACGTGCGAGCGTTCTACCGGCCATTCGAGGCGCGGTACCCGTCGGTGCGAAACCGGTTCCTGAAGGTGCAGCGAGCGGTCATGTTCATCGGTGCCGGGCTGGGTTTCTTGGGCGTGCCCCTCCTAGCTGTGAGCGTGATCCTTGTGGTGAGCAACACGAGGCCTGACCGAATCGAGGGCTACCTCTGCATGGGCCTCACTGGTTTGTTCACGATCGGTGGAGGCGTGTTTTTCGGGTGGTTCTTTTTGCGATTTTCGACGCGTCGGGGCACCCCGAAGCGGCACTACCGGCTCTCCCGGTTCGCGGCCGACAACGGACTGAGTTACGAGCCCGGGCCGATCACCGGCGCGCACGTGACACCGTGGGCGTCCCGCGGCGTTCTCACGCTCACCCGGGTGATGCGGCCCGCGTCGGAGCGCTCGATCGAGTTCGCCAACCACGAACTGCGGTACGGAGTTACCGGCACCGGCACGGCCCAGTTCGGCGGCTTCTGCGCTCTGCGGCTGAGCACGCGCCTGCCGCACATTCTGTTGCGCGCTCAGGACGGCCCGGGCGATCGGTTCACACTGGTCGACTTGCCCGCCAGCAGCCAGCGGCTCTCGCTCGAGGGCGACTTCGACGACTACTTCAACCTGTACTGCCCCGAGAAGTATGAGCGAGATGCGCTCTACCTCTTTACCCCGGATGTGATGGCGCGCCTGATCGATAGGGTACGCGGGTTCGATGTGGAGATCATCGACGACTGGCTGTTTCTGGTGAGCAGCCGCGACGTCGTGACCCTCGACCCCGACGCCTGGCAGGCACTCTATGACGCGGTCGGCGCGCTGAGCGACAAGATCGGCCGCTGGGAGCACTGGCGCGACGACCGGATTCCCGCGGAGCCGCCCGTGACACCGAGCACGGATGCCGGTGCGGGCACGGCCCTGCTGATGCCTGCCCCGAGATCCGGGCGGGTGGCCAAGCGCGGCCGACGGCTGCGGATGCGCCTGGGTGTGGGTACGTGGATCGGGCTGGTCGCTTTCGCTCTGCTGATGGTCGGCGGTGTGATCGCGATGTTCCACCAGGGAGGATAAATGGGCGGGCGGCCGCATCCGTTGCCTGAGCACTAGTCTCGGGTTCGAGACAACGACCGCGCACACCCGGCGTTCGACTGAGGACGCGGAGAAGCTGGGTTCGATGACGTCGGCGTCACCGCAGGCGATCGACTACTGGACAGCGTCCGAGGGGCAGTGCCCACGGCTGAGGGCGCCGGACACGAGGGCCTGAACGAGCTCGTCAGCGTTGTAGTCCGAATCGTGGGTCGCTCCGATGCACAGGTTCCCGATGCCCTTCAGAAGGCTGTACCCGTTCAGGACCATCTCCTGCTCGGGGATGCCCCGGCCAACACGGGCCGCCGCGAGGAGTGTGGCGCAGACCGGTACGAGCCGATCAACGAAGTACGCGTGAAGCGCGTCTGATCCGGCATTGTCGCCGTGAAGGGCGCCAGCAAGCCCGTGCTTGGTCACCAGAAAATCCACGAACAGCGCCACCCATTCGCGTAGTGCCACTTCGGCGGTCTTCTCCACGAGCAACCTGGGCCCGGCTTCCGCGCAGGCCTCAACCTGGTGCCGGTACACCGCCACGACCAACTCCGACCGTGTCGGAAAGTGCCGGTAGATAGTGCCCATCCCGACACCCGCTTTCGCAGCTATGTGGCGCACGGGTGCGTCCACGCCGAACTCCACGAACACTGCCCCGGCCGCATCGAGCAAGGCCTGGGGGCTGCGGCGCGGGCGGCCCACCTGTCTGGGTTCGGCGGGGGGCCCGTGCGCGTCCTGCGTATCGGTCATGTTCCCCTCACCATCGTTCTGCGCGCTCTTGCTTTACGGAGCGCTGTTCCGTATTGTTACGGAGCGGCGCTCCGATAACAAGTCTTTCAGACCGCGCCACCGAAAGGAAATCACTGTGCCCTCATCCATCCTTACCGCTCTCGACCGAATCGTCGGCGACGGAACCCCGGTCGTGTCTGTCGCTCCCGTCACCCTGTCGGCTCCGGGCCGACCGTCGCGCCGACGCCCTGACTTCAGTGGGCCCAGAGCCGCCGTGCCACACACGTTCCCACCGGCTTCGCCTCACGAGAATAGACCGCCCGGTCAGACCGCTATTCGCGTCCGTGACTGCGCGGGGCACCTAGAGTGAACAACATGGGGCGGAAACGGGTACTTCGGTGGGTTGGCGTAGTCGGGATTCCGGTCGGCGTGCTGTTAGGTGGATGCACCGTGGCCGCGGGTCCAGTCCCGTCGCCGACGGCCATCACCCGATGAAGTGGCCGACGGTTTGCTTCGCGCCCGGGGGGACTCAGTTCTAGCCGACATGGTCGGAGTGGACCAACAACGTCATTGAACTTAACCGTTAGCAGCAGCAAGATTCGGCTTGCTGGTTTCATAATCGTCAAGGGGGAAAAAGTGAACGATGTAAATGACAGCACGAATCGCGCGAATGTCCGGGAGCCTGAATTCCAGGGTGAGGGACGCCAAGCCATCGTGGACGGGATACTCGCGGCGTTCGACGAGATCTCCACAGGCGCAGCGCCGATCTGGATCAGCATCGAGGCACCGCAAGGCACTGGAAAGACCCGCATCGCACGCGAGTTCTACGCAGCCCTGGCCGGACGGCAAACTGAACCCGCTTACTGGCCGAGAACGATGCTCAGTTTGCATCACGAAACGGATGGTGTGGCGGCGCGACGCAAAGTCGTCAACCCAGTCGTGACCCACCAAAGCGGGAGCTTACCCACTTACATGTGGTGGGGGGTATCGACAAGCATCCGCAATAGTGTTCCGACGGTAGCCCTCAGCCAGGACCTCAGCTACCTCCAGGCTCACGCAGCGTACCTCGATCTTGCCTGGCTCGAAAAATCTCGGGGCCATGCCTTCAAGCAGCTGCTGCGCGAGTTCGGGGTGGCCGGCTTCCGCGAAGCGGGCGACGAGCTCAAGACCCAGATACTCGCAGCTGCAGGTGCGACCATCCCGGGTCTCGGCCTGGTGGAGTGGCTGGCATCGCGCGCCTATCAAGCGGGGCGCAACCAGGTCGCCCGAACGGGGCAACTCCGCAGGGAAGACGCTATCGCTCCAGACCACGGCGACCTCATCACCGAAACTGTCGCGACCATAGGCCGTTTTGCGGTTCCGGCATTGCCGTTTGTGCTCTTCGTTGAAGACCTACACACCGCTGACGAGACATTGATCGAGTTGCTTGACCGCCTCGCCGGCGGGAACGCTTCCGTTCTCATCGTAACGACGGCCTGGAACGGCCATATCGACCCCGGGTCATCGACCGGAGCGGCAATGGCCGGCGCCCGAACCATCCGGATCACGCCCGACGGGGTGCTGGGCGACGACGACGGTCTCTTCCCCCTCAACGCCGACTTGGGCCCACTTCCGGAGGTCGGGCTGGCCGAGATCCTCAAGTTCTACTTTCCTCGGGTCACCAGCGCGACCAGCGCGAGAATCCTCGCGAAGTACCCCAATCCGCTCGCGCTCGAGCTGTTCTGCGAGATCCCGAAGCTCAAGCGGTTTCAGGCTCGCGAGCTTGAGCTCACGGAGAACGACCTGCTGGGCATGCCCGACACGCTGCATGGTCTGTATAAAGAGCAATGGGACGACCTCGACGAGCCAGTTCGGCGCGGCCTGGTGATCGCAGCTCTGGGTATTCCGGAACTCATCAACCACGAGCATGGGCGCGCGACGGAGTGGAGCTCGTCGTTGCTGCTCGATGTGATCGAGAAATTTGATGCCGGTGAAATCGACGAATCGGCCGGAGTTCTCGATGGACGGGTCTCCAGCAGGGCGTGGGCGAGACCAGCCGCCGGACTCGACCTCTGGCAGTTCGCCGCGGCTGAGCAGAGGCAGATTGCCGCCACGGACGATGCCTTGCTCTGGGAGTCGGACCGTAGGGAAGTGCGCAAGCTGCTGACTGCCGAAGTCACGCGGGCTCTCGACCCCCGGAATGACGATCCCGAACCCAACTCGCCGCGTTCCCCCGACAGTTTTGTGGCGCGACTCGCCATCGCGTTGCACGCTGCAGGCTACGAGATTCCGCCCTCCACGTTGCAGACCGCAATCTTCATGCTGCTGGTCGAGCTCGACTCCTACCGCGAGTTTCCAGAGCGTCTCAAGCTCATCACGTACGCATTAGAGGCCGGAATCGAGTCGCGCGAACTACTGCGCAGCTACATGAGCGCGCTGGCAGACAGCCATCGCACCGACGAGGCTGTCGCCGTTGGTGAAGAACTGATCGGGCGATGGGGTTCGGATGACGCCGATACCGCGCATGACCGGATGCTCTTGGCCGACGTGCTAACCAACGGCGCATTGGGCGATAACCTGCGAAGCCCCAGACCAGAACTGGCTCGGCGGGCCGTTCTCGAATATCGCACGACGTTATCCTTCTACGCTGCTCTCGTTCCCTTCGAGGACTACCTGATATTCAGAATTCGGGCCGCCATCGCCCGTGCGCTGTGGTTTAGTGGCGACATCGATCAGGCGAGAGAGGACTATTCGGTCCTTCTCGAGGATGCTCGCCGAGTCCTTGGTGACGACCATCCATTGACCCGAGATATCGCCACCAAGTCCGCTGGACTCTCGCCTGACGGCCTACGGGTCATGCTCGCGCTGTGGGCGCAGGAGCTCGCAACCCTGCCCGCCAGCTCGGAGGAAGCTCTGAAGTTGCGAGCCGATATGGCAGTCGCGGTTTGGGAGGAGGACATCTTCGAAGAGGCGATCACGCGCTTTGAAGAGGTCGTTCAGGATCAGATTCGAATACTCGGACCCAAGCACAATCTGACGCTTCAGACCCAGGGGTATCTCGCGCAAGCGATCGGCATGGCTGAGCGCTACCCGGAATCCCTGCGGGTACACCTGCAGGTTCTCGGAGGACTCCGCGAGACGCTCCCGCCAGACCACACCGACGTGCTGAGCGCCAGAGCCTACATCGCAGATGCGCTGGAAGAACTCGGTGATGACAGCGCGCTCTCGGCCAGACTGCACCTCATCGACGACCAGTCGCGCGTGCTGGGCGCCGACCACCGAGAGACTGTGGAGTCGGCGGACGCCATCGCGCGGCTGCAGGGCGTACGTTCTGATCCTCCACGGTGAAGAACCTGGCGAGCGCCCGGCTCCGGCGAGCGGGAGGCTCGCCGGGGCGCCGGATGGAAACGCCGGGACGCCGGGTGGAAACGCCGGGACGCCGGGTGGAAACGCCGGGACGGCCGCTGTCGCTGCGATTCAAGCGGCGGAGGTGATTGCAGGCCGACTCAGGCCGAGGGCCCACCCTCGCGGAGGGTCACTTCACGAGGCGGGTACCGACTGCAACCCGCCGCCAGGACCGCGCCGCGCTCGTGCAGGATGCCGACGGCCTCTGGGGCTCCGCCGCGGGCGGTTACGAAATCGCCGTGATCGACCCGAGTGCCAGCACGCAGGAGATCGAGGTACCCGGCGCGTGGGACATGTCGGCGATCCAGTCGCTCACCGTCAGCGATTACACGCCACCCGATTTCCCCGCTCTGGGCTCCGTCGCGCTCGACTGAGCACTGCAGGCCAGCGGCACGCGCGGCAGGAGCGGCCGGAGTACCGTTGCGTTGTGCCCTCTCCCCGCAAATTCCCGACCAAGGTGTCGGCGGCAGCGAGCGCACGGTATGCGAAGCGCCGGCGGGGACGACTCGCCCGCGTCGACAACGACCTCACCGCCTCAGAATGGGCCGACCTCCTCACGGCCTGGGGAGGGTGCGCCTATTGCCAGGCCCAGGGTCCGGCGCTCCAGCGTGACTGCGTCATGCCGATTTCCCGGGGCGGCCGGTACACCCTCGAGAACGTGGTTCCCGCCTGCCCGTCGTGCAACGCGAGCAAACACAACAACGAGGTCACAGGATGGCTGCGCCGCAAGCACCTCGACGAGCCCACGTTCCTGCTCCGCTACGCGACAATCCTGTCGGCTCTACGCCCGGCACAGTAGCCGCACCGTACATCGAGTACCGAACAGGCCGGCGCCATCCGAGCGTGGCACCGGCCTTGCCCCTCACCCCGACGTCTCTCGAGCTCGACCGACGACAGCCCCCGTCCCGTCATCGCTCAAGCTCGACCGTCCGGAGCCCCGCTTCCCGCAGACTCGAACCGTCATCTCCGCAGACTCGAACCGTCATCTCCGCGCGGCACCAGCGACCGCTGACCTAGTGTCCTTCCCATGACCACGCTCGCCTCCTCCCCCGTTACAGCCGTTGAGTATGCCGACCTGGCCGCGAGATTCCGGCCGATCTTCGCCCGGATCGCCGCCGGCGCATCCGCTCGCGAACAAGACCACCAGCTGCCGTACGAGCAGATCAAGGAGCTCACCGCGGCCGGGTTCGGTGCCCTGCGGGTGCCCGTCGCCGACGGCGGCCTCGGCGCGAGCCTGCCGCAGCTGTTTCGGCTGCTGACCGAACTCGCCGCCGCGGACTCGAACATTCCGCAGGCACTGCGGGGGCACTTCGCCTTCGTCGAGGACCGCCTGGTGTCGTCCGGCACCCAACGCGACCGGTGGCTGGCCCGGTTCGTGAACGGCGAGATCGTCGGCAACTCCTGGACCGAGGTGGGCACCGTCACCATCGGTGACGTCATCACGCGGGTGCGCCCGAAGGTGGGCGGGCGGCCCGGCGAGCTGGTGGTGAACGGCACCAAGTACTACTCCACCGGCAGCATCTTCGCGGACTGGATCGACACGTTCGCCCAGGTGGGCGACACCGGCAAGAACGTGATCGCCGTGGTGAACGCACACCAGCCCGGCGTCACGCACAGCGACGACTGGGACGGCTTCGGCCAGCGCACCACCGGCAGCGGCACCAGCACGTTCGTGGATGCCGTCGTGACGGAAGAGAACGTGATCGACTTCGACACCAGGTTCACCTACCAGACCGCGTTCTACCAGGCGGTGTTGTTGGCGGTGCTGGCCGGCACGGTCAAGGCCGCCGAGGTAGACATCGCCGCCGAGGTGAAGGCCCGCACCCGCATCTTCTCGCACGGCAACGCGCCGTCGTTCGCCACCGATCCGCAGATTCTGCAGGTGGTGGGCGAGGTGTCCGCGCAGGCGTTCGCCGCCGAGGCGATCGTGGAGAAGGCGGCCTGGGCCTTGCAGGGCGCATACGAGGGCGCGTTCCTGGACGATGTGGTCGAGGAGGAACGGCTCAACGACCTCGCCGAGCTGGCGACCGCGCAGGCGCAGGTGGTGTTGGTGGCGCTGGCGACCCGGGCCACCTCCGACATCTTCGACGCGCTGGCCGCGTCGGGGGTGTCCCGGTCGAAGAACCTGGACCGGCACTGGCGCAATGCCCGCACCGCGGCCAGCCACAACCCGTGGGTGTTCAAGGCGCGCATCGTGGGCGACTACGCCGTGAACGGTACGCCGCCCACCCGGATCTGGTCGATCGGGGCGGCGCCGAAGTAGAACCGGCGGCCGGCCCTTCCGCGGCTTCGCTGCACCTCGTCTGGCTGGATGATCCCGCTATAGCGGACTCATCCAGCCACACAGTGTGCACTGAGTCACCCGAGGCGCCCTTCGATCAGCGGATGGCGCGGCGCCGGCGGGCCAGCATCAGCACCAGGAGTCCGAGGAGCACGGATGCCCCACCGGCGATGATCCCGGGCAGCGGGTCCGTTCCCGTCTTGGCGAGACCAGCCTTGGCGGGTACCGCCGTCGCTGAGGTCGGCGTGGGCGAGGGTGTCGCAACACCGGGAGCGGATGCGGTCGGTGTCGGTTGCGGGGTCGGCGGCGTGGTCGGCGTGGGGTCCGGGGTCGGCGGCGTGGTGGGCGTGGGCGTGGGTGTGGGTGTGACTGCGGTCGGCACCACCTCCACCGTGACGCGGCTCGTGAGGGTGCCGAGGGTGGCCGTGATCACGTGCGGGGACGCGTGCGGGAAGGTGATCGTGGCGCCGTCGATGACGTCGGTCGTCACGTCGCTGCTGAACACGGCCTGTCCGGTGAGGTCGCCGACGTCGTTCCCGTAGGCATCCGCCCCGGAAACTGCCAGGGTGAGCGAGCCGCCCTGCTTCACCGTGAGCGTGCTGGGCACGAGCGTCACCTCGGCGGGCGGGCCGGCGGCCACGACCACCTCGATGGTGGTGCTGGCCGTGCCGACCGTCACCGTGATGGTGTGCGTGCCCGCCTTGATGAAGGTGATGGTGTTGCCGCTGACGATGCCGGGGAACACGCTGCCGGCAGCAACGCTGAAGGTGGCGACCTGGCCCGGCAACGGATTGCCGTTGGCGTCTTGCCCGTCGATGACGAAGGTGAACGGCGCGCCCGCTACGACGGGGTAGCCGGTTCCGCCGGTGGCTGGCGGGGCCACGATCACCGTGTCGAGCTCGCCCGGGTTGACCAGCAGCGCCGGCACCACCCAGACGGCGTCGGCGCCCACCCCGTTGCTGGCGGTGATGGTGAACGACGGCGACTCGGCATCCGTGGGGGTGCCCGAGAGCACCCCGTCGGGCGTGAGGGTGAGGCCGGCCGGCAGGGTGCCGGCGGTCAGTGCGAAGGTGGGCGCCGGGCTGCCGGTGGCGGCGAAGGTGTACGAGTAGGGCTCGCCGGCGACCGCGGAGGGCGGCGTCACCGCGGTGAACAGCGGGGCGTCGGTGACGCTGATCGTGAGCGTACGGCTGGGCGCAACCGGCGCGACACCGTTGTCGGCGGTCACCGTGAACTCGAACTCACCGCCCTTGATGGGCGTGCCGGTGAGCAGTCCCCCGTCGCTGAGGGTGAGCCCGGCGGGCAGATTTCCCGTGCTGACGGCGAAGGTGGGCGCCGGGGTGCCCGTGGCCGTGAACGCATAGGAGTACGGCGCTCCTAGCGAGGCGTCGGGCGGGGTCGCGGCGGTGAGCGCCGGGGCCTGCTCCACGGTGAAGGTGACCTCCGCGGTGGCGGGTGCGCCGATGCCGTTGCCGGCGGACACCGTGAAGGCGCTCACGCCACCGGTGGAGGGCGTACCGCTGAGGCGTCCGTCAGCGGTGAGGGTGAGGCCATCGGGCGGGGTGCCCGCGGTCACGCTGAACACGGGTGCCGGGGTGCCGGATGCCGCGAAGCTGTAGTCGTAAGCCGTGCCGGCTGTCGCGTGCGGCGGCGCATCCGCGGTGAAGAGCGGTGCCGCGGTGACGACAAGCGTGCGCGGGCCGGCGAGCACCGGAGAGCCGATGCTGTTGTCGGCGGACACCGTGAACTCAAAGGTGCCCTGCTCGGTGGGCGTTCCCGAAAGCACCCCGTTGGTCAGGGTCAGCCCGGCCGGCAGCGTGCCGGAGGACAAATTGAGGTCTGGTCGAGGCGTGCCGGTGGCCAGGTACGAGTAGGAGTAGGCCTGGCCGAGCTCGGCGTTCGGCGGAGTATCGGCGGTGAACACCGGCGGCGCGCTGACGACAAACCGGTGCGTGCTGTATGCGGGCAGGTCGACGGTGTTCTCGGCGGTGATAGTGAAGAAGGAGATGCCACCGGCCGTGGGGGTGCCCGAGAGCACACCGTCCGCGCTGAGGGTGAGGCCGGCCGGCAGGGTGCCGGAGGTCTTCGCGAAGGTGGGCGCCGGATGCCCGGATGCCGTGAAGGTATACGAGTAGGCCTGGTTGATGGTTGCGGTCGGCGGGGTGTCCGCGGTGAAGACGGCGGCCTCGCTGACCTGGAGGACATGTTCCTTGCCCGCGGCGGGTGTTGCCGTGCCATTGTCCGCGGTGACGGTGAAGCGCCAGTCACCGCTCACCTGGGGAGTTCCGCTGAGGACGCCGGCGGCGCTGAGGGTGAGGCCCTTCGGCAGAGCGCCGGCCGTGCGGGTGAACGTGGGCGCCGGGCTGCCGGAGGCGGTGAACGTGTAGGAGTAGGGCACGCCGAGCGCGGCCGCCGGGGGCTCATCCGCCGTGAACACGGGCGGTGCGGTAACGCGGATGCTGACCTTGGCGGGCACGCCGTCGGGAGTGACGCTGTTGCTGGCCGTGACGGTGAAGGAGTAGTCGCCGGCGGCGGTGGGCGTTCCGCTGAGCAGGCCCTCGGGGCTCAGGGTCAGGCCCGGCGGCAGGTCGCTGGACGGGACCGTGAAGGTGGGTGCGGGGTAGCCGGTAGCCGTGAACTGATACGAATAGGCGGTGCCCACCGAGGCATCCGTCGGGGTGAACGCAGTGAAAGCCGGCAGGTCGTCAACGGTGATGGTGACAGGGGCTTCGGCCGGGGAGGCCACCCCGTTGGACGCCGTCACGGTGAAGTCGAATGAGCCGCCCGTGGTGGGTGTGCCCGACAGCACGCCCTCGGGGCTGAGGGTGAGGCCGGCCGGCAGGACTCCCGTGTTTGAGAAAGTGGGCGTGGGGGTGCCCGTGGCGGTGAAGGTGTAGGAGTAGGGCGTGCCGGTGTGGCCTGCCGTCGGTGGTGTGGCGGCAGTGAACGCCGGGGCCGCGCGCCCGATAAGTGCGTTGCTGGCGTAGTACTCGGGGCTGACCGCGATGACATTGGCCAGATTCTTAGGAAGCGGTGGCCCGGAGCCCCACACGTGGAGAACACCGCCCGTGGTGATCGCGAAAGAATCCTGATCATTGCCGGCGAGTGCCACAACGCCATTCAGCGCCGGTGCCCCCTTCGGTGCCTCGGTGCCCACCGTCTCCACAGTGCCGTCGCGATGCAACACGAGAGTGTAGAGACCTGCGGCCGTGATCTTCACGACGTCGGTGAGTCCTTGATTCAGTTGACCGAACTGGTCGTCGCCCCACATCACAACCGACCCATCGGCCTTCAACGCCACGGCGTGAAACTCCCCCACGGAGATGGCCGTCACGGAAGAAAGGCCGGCGGGCATTGGTTGCCGAGTTCCAGCCCAACTGCCTATCTGCTCGACGACCGTTCCGTCGTTCTTGAGGGCAAGAACACGGTCGTCCCCCACTGCGATCGCCGCCACCCCGCTCAAGCCTGCCGCGAAGCTCATCACGGCGAGGTCCGACCCCCAGGCTACGACGGTGCCGTCCCTCTTCAATGCCAGCGAAGAAAAAATCCCGGCAGATATCGCAGTCACCCCGGTGAGACCGCTCGGAACATCTAGTCCTCCGTCGGCGTTATCACCCCACCCGATCACGGTGCCGGCGTTGGTGAGCGCCAGGGCAGTCGAGTACGACGAGCTAATCGCGGTGATATCGGAGCGCGCGGGGACGCCACTGACCTGACCAAAGAAGTCATTGCCCCAGCCGACGACATAGCCTGGCTCGGCTGCGGACACCGTGATGGTGTGCGGCCCTCCCGTGACGGTGCCGACGCTGTTGGTGGCGCTCACAGTGAAGTCCCAGGCGCCGCCGCTGGGCGGCGACCCGGACAGCAGGCCATCCGCGGTGAGGGTCATGCCGGTGGGCAGCAGCCCGCTGGACAGGTGGAAGGTGGGCGCGGGCACTCCGGTGGCGGTGAAGGTGTAGCTGTAGGGCTGGCCGGCGTCCGCGGTGGCGGGCGGGGCATCCGCGGTGAGAATCGGGGCGGCGTCAGGCGCGAGCGCGGCGTTGACGACGAACTCCAACATGATGAGCGAGCTGCCGCTAACCAGCTGGGCGGCATTGAAGGTAACCACTCGGCTGCCCGCTGCGGTGGGGGTGCCGGAGACCACGCCTTCCGCGGAGAGCGTCAGCCCGGGTGGGAGCACCTCGGAGGTGGTGAAGGTGGGAGCCGGGTATCCGGTGTATTGAATGGCGAAGGAGTACGGCACGCCCACCGTGGCCGGAGGTGGAGCGTCCCACGAGACGGCGCCGGGCCCGGCGACGTCGATCGTGCGCGTCACGACGGCTGGTTGGCCGACTCCGTTGTCGGCCGCGACAGTGAACGTGAACGCGCCACTCTGAGTGGGCACGCCGGAAAGCACCCCGGCGGAGGTGAGGGTGAGGCCGTTGGGCAGAGTTCCCGAGGAAAAGGTGGGCGACGGCGTGCCGGTCGCGGTGAACGAGTAGGAGAACGCCGTACCGACAGTGGCGGTGGCCGGCGGCGAGTCGGCAATGAAGGTGGGCTGCACCAGTGCTGGCGCCGGCAGGGTGCCGTCGCCACCGCCCGCGCCGTCGTCGTCGGGCTGCCCGAGCCCGGTCTGCGCCGCGGATGCCTGACTGCCCGGGGTCGGTAGGCCGGCGAGGCCCAGCGTGACCAGGAGCAGCGACGCGACGGTCACCTGCGCGAGCAGGCGGCGCATCCGGTGCTGACCGCGGGCTGACGGTGCTGACGCCTGTGACTGACCGAACCATGCTGCGCGCATTGAGACTCCCGAAATTGTGGAGACAATTCGGCTCCGTCCCCGACAGTAGGGGTGCGCGTGCAGATCGATGGCAGGGTAAAACCCTGCCTTTTTCCTACCCGGTGTGGTCGGGCGCTCTCACTGCATTCGGTGGCGGCGCCGCGCGGCTCACTCGCCCCGCGCGTGAACCGGTCTGGCGTTCGCCGGAGGCTCGCCAACCTCCCGGAGGGTATGGCCGCTGCAGGCCGTCTGGGTGACGCTGGCCCGTTCGATGCGCGAGACGGTGAACCAGCGGATTGCGTCGCGCAACTGGCACCAGCCGACCAAGTACCACTGGCCGTTCGTGGAGGCGAAGAGCAGGGGTTCGACGTCGCGCGTGCTGGTGGCACCGTCTGCCGCCGTGTAGCGAAGCCGGATGACGCGCTGCTCGGCCATCGCCTGCTCCAGAGCCGACCTGATTGCTCGCGACGAGGAAGGAGGCGGGTTCACCCAGACGCGTTCGGCCAGCTCGTCGGCTCGTGCGCGGGTACGGGGATCGAGCACGTCGAGGATCTTCTGGATGCCGGCCGAGGCCAGATCGGCGTAGGGGGCATCGGGTGCGGCAGACACGGCGGCCAGGAGCGCGACGGCCTGCGCCGGGGACAGGCTGACGGGCGGCAAGGATGCGCCCACGGCCATCCCGTAGCCGCCGCCCGGACCGGGGCGGGACCAGAGCGGCGCGCCGCTGCGCTCGAGCGCGGCGAGGTCTCTCTTGACCGTGCGAACGGAGACGTCGAACTCTCTCGCCAGCCTGTCGGCGGAGCAGCCCCGTGAGCCGTTGCGGCGTAGCATCTCGGACAACGCATGGAGTCGCTCTGTTCGCTTCACCGATTAGCCCGCCGCAAATTCATGACACAAATAGTGACACACACCTGCCGGTAGCGCCTACGAGAGTAGTGACATGACACCTACAACGAGCAGTCCCACCATCGTCCTCATCGCCGGCCACTGGCTCGGCGCGTGGGCGTGGGATGACGTCCTTGACCATCTGACAACCGACCATGCCCGGGCGGTCGCGATGACGCTGCCCGGTCTCGACGGCGACGACCCCGATCGTGCGACGAAGACCCTCGACGATCAAGCCGCCTCGATCCTGGAGCTCTTCGCTCGACTCGGGGTCTCCGCGGAGCAGCCCGCGATCATCGTCGCTCACAGCGGGGCGAACTTTCCCGTCAGCCTCGTGCTCGACCGGCACCCGGAGCTTGTGCGGCGAGTGGTGTGGGTCGACTCGGGGCCGGTCGCCGCCGGAAGCGTCTTCGCCCCCGACCTTCCGGAGGGAATGGAAGAGCTTCCGCTGCCGCCCTTCGACGCGTTTCCCCCGCAGGCGAGCCTCGACGGGCTGAGCGCGGAGGCCCTCGAGCGCTTCCGGGCCCGGGCGGTCCCCGAGCCCGGCCCCGTGCTGCGTCAGCCCCTCGGGCTCACAAACGATGCCCGGCGCGCGGTTCCGACCACCCTGGTGTGCTGCTCGATCCCGAGCGCGCAGATGCTCGAGCTGGCCCGCGCAGGCCATCCCATGTTCGCCGAGGTCGCGACCCTCGAGCACCTCGACGTCGTCGACCTCCCGACCGGCCACTGGCCGATGTGGAGCCGGCCCGGCGACCTGGCCCAGGCCATATTGACGGCGGCGTCGGGAACCGACTGACCTCGCGCGGGGCCGCGGGATGCCACGCATCCGTCGGGGCTTCGCTGCACCTCGTGTGGCTGGATGATCCCGCTATAGGTGGCGCATCCAGCCAGACGGGGCGCAGGGAGTAGGCCGAGGAGGACGACCGCTGCATGGGTCCCGGCTCAGCGACAGTGCTCGCTAGCTCATTGCAGTGGTCCAGCGCTCTCGCCGCCAAGCGGCCTTGGGGGCGACATCGGAAGCTGGGAGGGTTGTCAGGGCCGCGCATCCGTCATTCGAGCGGCGAACCCATGAACCAGCCCGGCACATCGCGCATCGAGCAAAGGACAGTCTTATGTCGACGAACGGCCCGCAGGCACCCGGCGACTTCGATTTCATCCTCGGCGACTGGACGGTTCGGCACGACAAGCTGGACGGCATCTTCAGCGGCGCCGATACCTGGACCACCTTCGAGGGGCTCTCCTCCACGCGCACCATTCTGGGCGGGTTGGGCAACCTCGAAGACAACCTCCTCCGGCATCCGGCGGGCGACTATCGGGCCGTCGCCCTCCGCTCCTACTCCGTGGCGGATGCCGAGTGGTCGATTTGGTGGCTCGACGGCCGCAACCCGACCGCGCTCGATACACCCGTGCGCGGGGCGTTCGCCGACGGGATCGGCACCTTCCTGGCCGAGGACGTGCTGCACGGCGTGCCCATCCGCGTGCGCTTCATCTGGGATGCGACCGGACCAGAGCCCACCTGGCAACAGGCGTTCTCGAACGATGCCGGGCTGTCGTGGGAGACGAACTGGCGGATGACGTTCCGGCGCGCGTAGGCCACCTCGGCGGACGAGAAGCGCCCTGACGACCAGGCGATCAGGAGCGAAGGGCGCGGCGCGACACCAGTGTCGGTGGTCGCGTGTAACGTCGTCCACCTTGGCGGCGATGCCACCCGGGCGCGCCCAGCCAGCCGACTAGCGAGGTAACGCACATGCGACTCCCCACTTCCCGAGGCCCGGTCAGCGGTGGCCTGCTCGAACTTCTCAATACTTCCCCCGCCGCCCCCGACACCGGTCTTGCCTCAGCGCTACGCGAGCGCACCGCCGCCGCCCTGGCCGACACGGCCGACATCGTGAAGGACGACGATCTGCAGACTGCCCTGTTCCTGGCCTACGAGCTGCGCTACAGCGGCCTGCACGGCGTCGACGACGACTGGGAATGGCACCCAGAGGTGCTCGCGCTCTGCGCGGCGATCGAAGCCGCGTTTGAACAGGCACTGCGCGAACGCGCATCCGTGCCCGACCTGCCCGCACCCGGAGTGGAGAGCGTCGCCGCGGCGCTGTTCGAGCTGACCGGTTCGGACACCGGCCCGAGCGTCTCCCGCTACCTGGCAAAGAAGGCCACCGACGAGCAGGCGCGGGAGTTCCTCATCCTGCGCTCGATCTACCAGCTCAAGGAGGCCGACCCGCACACCTGGGCGATCCCCCGGCTGCGCCGGCACGCCAAGGCGGCGCTCGTGGAGATCCAGGCCGACGAGTACGGCGGCGGCCGGTTCGACCGCATACACGCCGAGCTGTTCGCCCGCACCCTGCGCGGCGTGGGCCTGGACGCCACCAACGGACACTACGTGGACGTGGTGCCGGCGATCACGCTCGCCTCGAGCAACATGATGACCATGTTCGGCACCCACCGCCGGCTGCGCGGCGCCATCGCCGGGCACCTGGCCGCCTTCGAGATGACCTCGTCGCTGCCCAACCGGCTCTACGGCAACGGGTTTAGGCGGCTGGGCTACGACGCCGACGTCACCTTCTACTTCGACGAGCACGTCGAAGCGGATGCGGTGCACGAGCAGATCGCCGCGCGCGACCTGGCCGGGTCCCTCGCCACCGACGAACCCGAGCTGCTCGAGGACGTCTTCTTCGGGGCCGCGGCCGGACTCTACGTGGACGGCCTGGCCGGTGCGCAGCAGATCGAGGCCTGGACGGCCGGCGCGTCGGCCCTGCGGGTGCCGCAGAGTGCCGCGGTGCCCGCATGACCGAGCCCGACGCCCAGCCCACTGCCCGGCCCGCCACCCGGTTTGACGACCAGTGGGACGATGAGCCCGACACCGGTGCCATCGAGCCGGTGAGCATCACCGCGTACCCGAACGGTCCGCTGCTGGTGCGCGGACCGTTCGAGATCCTCACGCCCACGGGCGAGGTGATTCCGCCGCGGCGGAAGACCGTCGCGCTTTGCCGCTGCGGGGTCTCCTCGCTCAAGCCGTTCTGCGACGGCAGCCACAAGGCCATCGGGTTCCGCACGGAGCAGGAGCCGCCGGCGCCGCAGCCCCCGCTGTCCTGATCTCGGAAGGGGTGAGGACACGGAACGCCGTCCGTCACTGCACCTCATACGGGCGACCGCGCCCGCTATAGCGGGCGCGGCCAACGGTACGAGGAGCAGTGACGCTGGCACGGCGTAGTGAGCGCCCGCCGCGGATGCCGGTGTGCCCTAGCGGGTCAACACAGGCGGCATTGTTCTAGTAACATTGCAAACATGTTGTTTCGGGTTGATCAGGCGTCGTCGGTGTCCATCGCCGACCAATTGGCCGTGCAGGTGCGCGCGTCGGTGGTCGACGGCACCCTGGCGCCGGGTACTCGGCTGCCGCCGGCCCGCGAGCTGGCCAGCGCCCTCGACATCAACATGCACACCGTGCTGCGCGCCTATAAGCAGCTGCGCGACGACGGGATTCTCGAGATGCGTCAGGGCCGCGGCGCCTCGGTGCGAGCGGATGCCGACGCCGGAACGGTGCGCCTGACCGAGCTGGCCGACGCGCTGCTCGCCGAGGCCCGCAAGCTCGGCGTGACCCTGCCGGACGTGCTGACCCTGATCCAAACGAGAGGCTGAGCCATGCCAGACCAGACCACTATCGACGCCGCCCCGGCACTCGACCCGCGCGCCACCAATCGCGACCGGCTTGCGGTCGGGTTGCTGTGGCTGCCGGTTGTCACCGTCGTAGTGACGGCACTGCAGTGGCACGACCGGCTTCCGGCGGAGCTGCCTCGGCAGTGGAACGGCACCGAGGTGACGTCCACCTCACCGACCGCGCTGATGCTGGCGATCACCGGTGGCATCGCCCTGCTCGCCGCGCTGGCGGGGCTGGCCGCTCTGTCCCGCCGCACCGCCGACATCCGTCGCACGTTGCTGCTCGTCGCGGGTTGTGCCGCCGGACTGGGCACGGGCATCTGGCTGGTGACCGCCGGGCTCGTTTTGGTGACGGGGTCGTCGAAACCCGACGCGGGCGGCTGGCCGTTGCTCGGTGTGCTGGCGGGCGCCTTCGGCCTGATTCCCTTCGTGCTGTCGCCGCGGCGCCCGTTTGAGCCGCAGCCGTACTCCCCCGTCTCGGTGCCGTTGGCGGCGAGCGAGACCGGTGCCTGGTTCACCACCGTCCGAGTGCCGCTGTTCCTCTGGCTCGCCGGCGTTCTGGGCCTGGCCACGGTGGCGCTCGCGGTGCTGAGTGCGGTGCTCGGTGGGCCAGGGTCCGGCGGCGCGGTGACTGTGGGGTTGGTGGCGTTGTCGTGCCTGGCCTTCGGCCGGTTGCGGGTGAGCGTGGACCGCCGCGGACTGCGGGTGATGTCGGCACTGCTCGGGCTGCCGTTGCGACGGTTGCGGCTCGACCAGATCGTGTCGGCGCGCGCCGAGACCATCGCGCCGATGGAGTGGGGCGGCTGGGGCTACCGGATCCGCCCCGGCCGCTCGGCCATCGTGGTGGCGAGCGGTCCCGCGCTCGTCGTGGAGCGCACCAACGGCACCCTGTTCGCGGTGACGCTGCCCGAGCCGGAGCTGCCGGCCGCGCTGCTCACGACCCTCGCGGCGCGTTAGGCCCGCCGACAAGCTCGACCGCCGCGACCAACGCGCCCCTTCGCTGGTTGAGCTTGTCGAAACCTGGTGATACAACCTACGAACCGTGGAACCAGTGAACCCGGTACGCAGACACCTTGCGGGGTCTCGACAAGCTCGACCAACGAGACCAACGAGACCAACGAGACCAACGCGCCCCCACTCGTGAGCGCCGTGACTCTCTAGGCTCGGAAGCATGACAGCCGACATCACTGCCGCGTATGCCCGCCGTGCCATGGAGTACACGGAGCAGCTCGGCTCGATGGCGTCGGTGCACCCGGCGGACCTGCAGTTTGTCACCGGATGGGCCGCTCAGCTTGATGGTCCTCTGATCGATGCCGGCTGCGGCCCGGGACAGTGGAGCGGGCACCTTGCCTCTCGTGGTGTCGATGTGCGGGGCGTGGACGCTGTCTCGAGCTTTGTCGCCCATGCCCGACGGGCCCATCCTGGGGTGTCCTTCGAGGTCGGCGACATCGGCGAGCTGCCCAACCCGACCGGGACTGTCGCGGGCATCCTCGCCTGGTACTCGCTCATCCACCATGAACCAGGCTCCCTCCGGGCTGCGCTGACCGAGTTCGCCCGCATTCTGCGGCCAGGCGGCAAACTCCTGCTCGGATTCTTCGAGGGCCCGGTGCTCGAGCAGTTCGAGCATGCCGTCACGACCGCCTATCGCTGGCCCGTCGACGCCCTGAGCAACGAGCTGCGCTCCGCTCACTTCGAGATCGTCGAGACCTACACGCGCACGGGACCTGGGCACCGCCCGCACGGCGCGATTGTGGCGCGCGTCTCCGCCTGAACGGATGTCTGCGGCCACTTCGCTGGTTGAGCGTGTCGACACCCGGCGACGTACCTGCGTGGCGCGCCCATCTCGTAGGTCGGCTCACGGGGTCTCGACAGGCTCGACCAACGCGAACCGCTCACGGGTCGACAGGCCGCTGACGGTAGTGGATTCCCCCGACCTGCATTCCGCTCCTCTGGCGCGCACACGGTGAGGGTCTGGGTCTCGCAGGCTACGCCGCTCTGCGCGCCAAGGCGAGGCCAGCATTCCCGCGCTGGCTAGATCCAGCCCTGCTCCCACGCGGATGCCGCGGCCGCGGTGCGCGAGTCGGCGGCGAGCTTGGCCATGGCGGCGGAGATGTGGTTGCGCACCGTCCCGTGCGCCAGGCCGAGCTGCTTCGCGATGTGCCGGGTGGCCAGGCCGTCCCGGGCCAGCCGGAGCACGTCCACCTCCCGGGGCGTGAGCGGGTTCTCTTCCTCGGTGAGCGCCGCGGTGGCCAGGCGCGCGTCGATGTACCGCTCGCCGACGGCGACCGAGCGGATGATCGTGGCCAGCTCTGACGCGGGGGTGGACTTGGGCACGAAGCCGCGCACCCCGGCGGCGAGGGCCCGTTTCAGGGTTCCGGGCCGTGCGTGCCGCGTGACGATGATGACCTGGGTGTCCACCAGCCCCAGCAGCCGCTGGGCGGCGTCGATGCCGTCGAGCCGGGGCATCTCCAGGTCGAGCAGCATGATTGCCGGGCGATGCGCGATCGCCGCGGCTACCGCTTGCTCCCCATCGCCGACATCCGCGACGACCTCGAGGTCGGGTTCGAGCGAGAGCAGGGCCACGAGGGCGCCGCGGATGAGCTCCTCGTCGTCGGCGATCACGGTTCGGATCATCGGCCGGCCTCCCGTCGAGTCGGTGCGGAGGCCCGGACTCGACCGTCGGCGGGCATGCCATCGTCGGCCGCACCGACCTGCGCCGGGTTGGGGTCGGCGGCATCCGTGGTGGGCACCCGCACGACGAGCGTGAAGATGTCGTCGGTGCGGGTGGTCACGACCGTGCCGTTCTGCGCGGCGACGCGGTGAGCGAGGCCGGACAAGCCCGTTCCGCCGAGCCGCTCGGCACCGGCGGCGTTATTGCTCACCGTCAACCGGTACTCGCCGGCATCCGCGAGCACGAGCTCGATCGTGGCCTCGGTGGCCCGGCTGTGCCGGAGCACGTTCGTGGCCGCCTCCCGGATCGCGACCGCGAACACGGCGCCGATCGTGGTGGGCATGCCGGGCGTGTCGATGCGCGCCTCACACCGGATGCCCGCGGAGCGCAGCACCGCCGCCGCGTTCCGCACCTCCACGGCCACGGTGACCGTGCGGTAGTCGTTCACCACCGCGCGAGTGTCGTCGAGCGCCGCTTGCGCGATAACCCGGATGTCGGCGATCTCGCGGGCGGCCTGCTCGGGACGCGCGGCCAGCAGCCGTTCGGCCAGTTCGCTCTTGAGGGCGATCACCTGCAGGTTGTGGCCCTGGATGTCGTGCAGGTCGGTGGCGAACCGCAGCCGCTCCTTCGCCACCGCGAGCTCGGCCGAAGTCTGCCGGGCGTGCTCCAGGCGCAGCACCACCTGCAACGCCCAGACCGCGCTCAACGGCATGAGCGTGAACAAGGCGAGGGTGCCGAGAACAATGAGATCGGCCGTGTCGTCGGCGCCGGCCGGGGCGACGACCGCGGGCGGAGAGGTGAGGATGCCGATCACACCCCCTCCGACGATGACCGCGTTGGTGCCGAGCACCACCGCGGCCTTCCACCATCCGGTCACCAGGCAGCCGAGCACCCCGCCGGCCAGCGCGAACAGGAACGCCCAACCCCAGCCGGCGAACGGCGCCGGCACGGCGAGCAGCCATGCCGCACCGCTCGTGCCGAGCAGGGCGAGCACGATCGGATGCGTGGGTGCGGCCTCCCCCGACCCCCGGAGTAACAGCGGAATGGTGGCAAGCGCGCCGGCGACGGCGGCCAGCGTGAGCGCCGCGAGCACGATCATCCGCGGGGTCAGGGGCAGGTCGACCCCCAACAGGAGCTGCACGAAGCCGCCCACGAGCACCACCAGCCCGAGCGTCAGCACGGTGGAGCGGCGCATCATCCGCAGGTCGGCGGTGGGCGCGGCCTGCTCGGTGTGCGACATGACCTTAGCGTATCGACAGCGTCGCGAGGAAGTCCGTGGTGCCCTGGGCGATCTCGGGCGAGAGGGTGTGGTGCAGATAGTGGTCGCCGGTGAGGGTGATCACCTGGCCGGTGTCGACGCTAGCGGCCTGTTTGTCGTGCAGGGCGACCCAGCCGTCCACATCGGTGTCGGTGGAGCGCACGAAGAGCAGCACCGGAAGGTCGGCGGGGAACGTGGCACCGCTGACGGACGCGAAGTTGGCGGGGGTGTTGTCCATCTCGTTCACCAGCGTCGGAGCCGCCGCGTTCTTGCTGCTGAGCAGCTTCATCTGCTCGATGGTCTCTTCGTCGTAGGGCAGGCCCAGGTACGGGTCGGGGGCCAGGGCGGTGAGGGCACGGGTGATGCCCAGGGTGCTCATGGTCGAGATCAGGCCGGCCGGAATCGGCTCGTCCGCGCCGGGCTGGTCGGGCACGCTGCTGTCGATGCCGACGAAGGCGACGAGCTCGTCCGCGTAGGCGGCACTGTAGCTGAGGGCGTAGATGCCGGCGATGGAGTGGCCCATCAGCACGTACCGGTCCACATCGAGGTACTGCAGCGCCTCGTGCACCTCCCGGGTGATGTTCGCGGCGGTGCGCGGGGTGTCGGTTTGGTCGCTCAAACCCGTGCCGAAGGGCTCGACGGCCACGACCCGGTACGTGTCGTCGAGTTCGTCGATCAGGGGCTGGAAGTCGAGGCCGGGCGCGGCGGTGCCAAGTCCCGGCAGCAGCACGATGGTCTGGTCGCCGTCGCCGCTCTGCACCACGTTCATCTCCTTGCCGTCGACGGGCACCCGCTGCCCGTAGGCGGTGATCGCGGAGGCCTCTGAGGCCGTGGCGACGGCGTTGACCACTGCCGTCGTGGCGACGAACAGCACCGGAATCGCCACGAGCACGCCGAGGGTAGTGAGCGCGATGCGCAGGGGCTTCTTCATGGGACTCGTCTCGCTTGGCCGGGCGGTGGGATCGCTCCGGCGGTATAAGACCAGCCAATCAATCCCGGCTGGCACCCGGAAGTGCCCGGGTGTCATCGGTGTCCGTGACAGGTGTCACGGGTGGGCGCGCTTGGTTCTGAGGCAAAGGTGAGCTTAGAAGGACGAAATTCGGGATTCGGTCCTACTTTGCGCACTTTCCGCCGCTAGACGTGCGTCGCCTGGATCGCTGACACGGCGTACTCAGACGTGGTGGTGCGTGCCGTGGTCGCGGCCGTGCCGGAGGTAGTTCCTCTGGGCCTTGCCGATCCTCGCCCCACCCAATCCGGGCAAAAGGTTGACGAATCCTCGCGCGCCCTCTAGCTTTGGTTTACGGTAAACCGTTATCGGTTAGCAAGAGGAGTCAATGATGACGAGCGTGTCTTTCGTGAATGGACGAAGCCCCGTGCCCCAGGCACTGGCGCTCGGCGACCACGTCGTCACCCAGCTACGCCACGCCATCGTCGCCGGCGAGATCCCGCCGAACACCCACCTCGTCGAATCCCAGCTGTCGATCCGGTTCGACGTGAGCCGCGGCCCCATCCGCGACGCCCTGCGCCAGCTGGAGTCCGAAGGCCTGGTCGAGAGCCACCGCCGCGGCGTGTTCGCTGTGGGGCTGCGTGCCAGTGACGTGGACGAGCTGTACATGCTCCGCGAGATCCTCGAGGTCAAGGCCATCGAACTGACCCGCGCGCACTCGACCGACGCCAGCTGGGACCTGGTGGAGGGCAACCTCAACATCATGCGCGACCGGGTGGCAGCCAACGATTCCCTGGGCTTCTCCCGGGCCGACCTCAACTTCCACTCCGCGTTCTACTCGGTGGCGGGCGGCAAGCGGCTCGAGAGCATGTGGAAGATGTACGAGCCCACCTTCGCGGTGATGCTCGAGCTCACCAACGCCGAAGACCGTGACCTCGGTCCCACCTATCAGGACCACCTCGACCTGTACACAACATTGCGCAACGGCGACATCCCCACCGCCGTCGAGATGCTCCGCGTGCACCTGCAGGGCTCCCGCGACCGACTCACCAACGCCTTCAAGCGGCTGCACGCCGAGGCCTGACCCTCCCCCAATCCGTCCCGCTGATTCCTAGCGTCGTCCCGCAATCCGTTATGCCCGTTTCACCCCCGCAGTACCCCCACACTGCACCGCACTGCCCCGTTTCCAACAAGGAAGTTGAAAAATGACAATGCCACGTACCCTCAAGCTGACCGGTGTTCTGGCGGCCGCCGCCCTCACCCTCACGGCGTGCTCCTCCTCCCCCGGCGCCGATGGCGCTGAGGACGTCTCGGCCTACCCCGAGGGTGATATCACCTTCATCGTGCAGGCCGCCGCCGGCGGCGGCTCCGACCTCACCTCCCGCGCCCTGGCCAGCGAGCTGGAAAAGGAACTCGGTGTGTCGGTGATCGTCGAGAACCGGCCCGGCGCATCCGGTTCAACGGCCATGCAGTACATCGCCGACTCCGACCCGGATGGCTACACCATCGGCTTCGTCCCCGTGGAGATCTCGATGCTGGCCCACCAGGGCTTCGACATCGAACCGGACAACTACGACTTCCTCGGCCAGATAATGCTCGCCCCGGGCGTGATCTCGGTGCCCAACGACAGCCCGTTCAAGACCCTCGACGACCTCGTCGCCGCGGGCAAGTCGGGCTCGGTCACCATGGCCAACGCCGGTGCCGGTTCCATCTGGGAAGCCGCCGAGCTGGGCCTGGCCGACCTCACCGGTGCAACGGTTGTTCCAGTGCCCTTCGACGGCGGCGGCCCCGCCGTGGCCGCTGTGATGGGCAACCAGGTCGACGCCGCCGTGGGCGGCACCGCCGAGACCGCCGCGGCGCACAACGGCGGCCAGCTGCGCGCCCTCGCCGTGCTCCACGACGAGCGCCACCCGCTGCTGCCCGACGTGGAAACCGCTGAGGAACTCGGCTACGACCTCAAGTTCGGTGGCTGGGGCGGTGTCTACGCACCGGCCGGGCTGCCCGATGACGTGCGCGAAGCCCTCGCCGACGCGATCGCCACCTCCGCCCAGTCGGACACGTTCGTCGACACCATCACCAAGAGCGGCGCCCTGTCGGTCTACAAGACTCCGGCGGACTTCACCGAGTTCATCGACAGCGAGTACACCCGCTTCGCCGGCCTGCTCGAAGTCAAGTAATCATGACGCCCAGTTCGTCCACGACGAGTGGCCGTGAGGGTGAGGTGGATGCGGGCGGCGAGCGCCCGACCACGGCGCCCCGCTGGCCCGAAATCACCATCGCACTCACCGCAGTGGCCCTGACCGGCTCGGTACTCCTCCTGGCCAATGCCATCGAGTTGCGGCTGGAACTGCCGGGCCTGACGCCCCGGTCCTGGCCCACCTTCCTGGGCGCACTGGGCCTCGGCTTGTCCCTCATCCTGCTGGTCACCGCCCTCGTGAAGGCACCTCGCCCGAACACCGACAACGAGGCAACCACCCGGCCGGGCTGGATCAAGCTGCTGCTCGCGGTGGCCGCCACGATCGCCTTCATCGTCGTATGGCCGCTGACGGCATTCGTCGTGGCCGCACCGGTGTTCGTCTCGGCGGTCACCGCGATCGGCGGTGGCCGCGGCATCCGTGCCCTCATCATCTACCCGGTCGTGATGACCGGCGCCCTCTACGCCATGTTCAACCTCCTTTTGAGAGTGCCCCTATGAACCCCCTGGAATCCGGGCTGAGCGCGGTCCTCGACCCGGTCACCCTGCTGTGCCTCATGATCGGCCTGCTCGTAGGCACCCTGGTCGGCGTGTTCCCCGGCATCACCGGATCGATGGCGGTGGCCCTGGCCGCCGGCTTCACCCTCACCCTCGAACCCGTTCAGGGTCTGGCCGTGCTGCTGAGCATCTACGTCGGCGCCAACTACGGCGACCGCATCCCCGCAATCCTGGTCAACACGCCAGGCACTCCCGCCGCCATCGCCACCACCTTCGACGGCTACCCGATGGCCAAACAGGGCAAGGCCGGCCTTGCGCTGGTGGTCTCCGCGCTGGCCTCGACGGTGGGCATCCTGGTGTCGATGGTGGTCTTCATCATCGCTGCCCAGCCCGTGGCCAAGCTGGCGCTCAACTTCGGGCCGCCCGAGATGTTCGCCCTCGTCGTGTTCGGCCTCACCATCATGATCTCGATCTCGTCGAAGTCGATCGTGAAGGGTGTGCTCGCCGGGGCCGTGGGCCTGACGCTGGGCACCATCGGCCGCGACCCGATCACCGGCGACCAGCGGTTCACCTTCGGACTGAACGACCTGTCCGGCGGTTTGGACTTCATCGCGGTGATCATCGGGCTCTTCGGCATCGCCGAACTGTTCGACCAGCTGCTGACCCACCGCGAGCAGAAGACCAAGCCGATCTCCTCCCTGGGCCGCTGGTGGCCCACCAAGAAGGAGTACAAGGAGATGGGCAAACCCATGGCGCTCAGCACCGGGGTCGGCATCGTCGTCGGCATCGTTCCCGCCGCCGGCGGCGACATCGCCGGACTGATCGGCTGGGACCGCGCCCGAGCGGTGTCCAAGAACAAGGACAAGTTCGGCAAGGGCTCCATCGAGGGCATCACGGCCGCCGACGGTGCGTCCAGCGCTACGCTCGGCGGATCGCTGATCACCACCATGGCGTTGGGCATCCCCGGCGACTCGGTGATGGCCGTGATGATCGGCTCCATGATCATCTGGGGGCTGCAGCCCGGTCCGCAGCTGTTTACCAACAACCCCGACCTGGTCGTCTCCATCGCAGCGATCATGATCGTCGCCACGGTCGTGTCGCTCGGCATCAGCCTGGTGCGGATGCGCGGCATGGTGAAACTGATGGACCTGCCCAACTACTACATCTGGTCGGCCATCCTCATCTTCTGCGTGGTCGGCACGTACACCGTGACCAACAACATGTACACCGTCATCGTCATGCTCATCTCCGGCGTGATCGGGCTCGTGATGAAGCGCACGGGCTTCCCCGCCGGTCCGGTGGTGCTCGGGTTGTTGCTCGGCCCGCTGGCCGAGGCCAACCTGCGCCGGGCGCTGCTGATCGACGGGCCGACGATCTTCTTCACCCAGCCGATCTCGGCCGTCATGCTCGCGCTGGCCGCCGTGGCGATCCTGGTGCCGATCATCGCCAAGGTGCGTGCCGCCCGACGCGGCACGGTCGACCCGGGCTCGCTCGAGGACCGCCTCGCCGACCGTACCCAGCGTGAGGCCGCCGAGTCGAAGTCCGAGCGCTGATGCGTGCCACCAGCGTCTCCGCTGACATCCCCACCGACATCCCTCTCCCCATCACGGCCGGCGTCACCCGCGACTGGGTGGCCCGGCCCGGCACAACCGGCGGCGTGCAGTGCCACGCCTCCACGGTGCTGGCCGTGGGCGACTCCCTCTTGTGCGCCTGGTTCGCGGGCACCGCTGAAGGCACCCCCGACAACGGCATCCTCGTGGCCGTGCGGCAGCCCGGCGGCACCTGGAGCGAGCCGCGGCGGGTCACCGGCAGCGGTGACCCGGGCGACGCCGTCGCGCACTGGAACCCGGTGCTCGCCCAGGCCCCGGACGGAGCGGTGTGGCTGTTCTTCAAGCGTGGCCCGCGCCTCTCGGAGTGGTCGACCTGGCTGTGCACCAGCGACGACCACGGTTCCACCTGGTCGGCACCGCGGGAACTCGTTCCCGGCGACGTCGGTGGGCGCGGACCGGTGAAGAATCCGCCGGTGCGCGCGATTGACGGCGCCTGGCTCGCTCCGGCCTCCACCGAGACCTGGGCGTCCGATGGGCCGGTCTGGGAGAGCTTCGTCGACCGCTCCCCCGACAACGGTCGCACCTGGAACCGCGTCGCCATCCCGCTTGACCGGTCGACGCTAGCGGGCGCGGGCGTCATCCAGCCGGCCCTGTGGGTCACCGGCGACACCGTCGGCGCCCTGTTGCGGTCGTCGGAAGGACACGCCTTCGTCGCGTTCTCGACCGACAACGGCCGGAGCTTCGCACCCGCCGTGGCGAGCGACCTGCCCAACAACAACAGCGGCCTCACCGTGGCGCAGTTGCCCGACGGCACCCTCGCCGGCGTGCACAATCCCACCGGCACCAGCTGGGGCGCCCGCTGCCCGTTGGCCGTGGCGGTCTCGCGCGACGGAAGGCACTGGCAGACCGTGGCGATCATCGACAACGGGCGGATGCCGCTCGGCGCGTTCACGCCCAGCCTGCCCGCCGCATCCGAGACCGGATTCGACCCCCGCGACGACGGAGTGCGCACCGACGGCACCGGCGAGTACTCGTACCCCGCCGCGATCGTGCACGGCGACGATCTTGTCATCACCTACACCTGGCAGCGCCGCGGGATCGCCTGCGCCACCGTGCCCCTCTCCCTGCTCACCTCCCCCTCACTGCTTGCCCACTCAGAACCGAACCGAAAGGTGCAACCATGACCGCACAAATCGTCAGCGCCCTCCCCATCCCCTTCAGCGCCGACGGCGCCGTGCAGTGGGACACCTTTGACGCGCTGCTCACCCGGGTCGAGCCGCACGTGCACGCCGCCCTCGTCGCCGGCACCACCGGTGAGTTCCCGGCGCTGGACGACGACGAACGGCAGGAAGCGTTCCGCCGCGCCTGCCTCGTGCTCGGCGCCGACCGGGTGATCGCGCACATCGGCCACGCGAGCCAACACCAGGTGGTGCGCCTCGGCCGTGCTGCCGCCACGCTCGGCATCACCCGGATGGCCACCCTCACGCCCTACTACCTGCCCGCCGACGACGCCGCGGTGATCGAGTTCTACCGGGGTGTCACGGCAGCCCTGCCCGGCATCGAACACTACGTCTACCTGTTCCCCGAGCGCACCGGCATCGTCGTGTCGCCGGCCGCATTCCGCGAGATCATGAGCCTGCCCGGGGTGCGCGGCGCGAAACTGTCCGGCGCGGCCACCGACCTGCTCGTGCAGTACATCGCCGAGCTGCAGCCCGGCCAGGAGCTGTACTCCGGCGACGACTCCACCCTGCCCACGGTGCTCAGCGAAGGCGGAACCGGGGTCGTGTCCGGAGTGTCGGCCGCCTACCCCGAGACCTTCGGTCGCCTCGCCGCGGCTCTCGACGACGACCACAACGGCGCCGCCGCCGCCGGGCTGCAGGCCACCGTCGTGCAGCTGGTGGCCCTCACCGGACCGTCGATCATCCGCTTGAAGGCTGCCGTGTCCGCCAACGTGCCCGGCCAGTGGGATTCCCGTATGTCGATGGCCGCCATCGACGACACGCTCCACGGCGACCTGCTCGACATGGCCGCCAACAACCGCTGACCTGCGCCCTCACTCGCACCCGTACCCAAGGAGCCTTCTTATGACCGATTACGCCTTTCCGCCAACCCTCCAACGCCCCGCCGTCGCCCCGAAGACCGTGTACGTGGTGGCCAGCGGCGACCTCCGCCTGAGCGCCAACACCGCCGGCTGGCTCACCCAGCAGAAGCTCGAAGCGGACTTCGCCCGCGCCGTGGCGGGCTTCGGGTACGAGGTGCACCGCGCGCACGACGTGAACCCCGAGACCGGCCACGGTTTCATCGACAGCCAGCGCGCCGGGCTGGATGTCTTCCGCGGCATCCCCCTGGATGCCCCGCTCGTGGTGGTCGACGCCGTGTGGCAGTACAGCCACCATGTGCTCGCCGGCCTCCGCTCGCACCACGGCCCGATCCTGGCCGTGGCCAACTGGGCGGGTGATTTTCCCGGCCTGGTGGGGCTGCTCAACCTCACCGGTTCGCTCACCAAGGCCGGCATCGGCTATTCCTCGCTGTGGAGCAAGGACTTCAGCGATGACTGGGCCGTGGACAAGGTGGGCGAATGGCTCGCCACCGGCAGCATCGTGCACGATCTCAGCCACGTCCGTGACCTCGGTACCCTCCCCGACACCGCCGAGGTGGCCCTCGGCCGCAGCCTCGCCCGGCAGCTGCAGGAGGAGAAGGCCATCATCGGCGTCTTCGACGAGGGCTGCATGGGCATGTACAACGCCATCATCGACGACGAACTGCTCAACGCACTCGGCATCTACAAGGAGCGACTCTCCCAATCGGCCCTGCTCGCCGAGATGTACACGGTGACGGATGCCGAGGCGCAGGCCGTGCGGTCCTGGCTCGACGGGGTGGGCTTCACCTTCCACTTCGGCCCGGACGACACCGCCGACCTCACCGAGGCGCAGGTGCACGAGCAGCTGAAGATGTACGTGGCCGCGCTGCGCATCGCCGACGACTTCGGCGCCGATGCGATCGGCATCCAGTACCAGCAGGGCCTGAAAGACATGGTGCCGGCCTCCGATCTGGTGGAGGGTCTGCTCAACAACGTGGAGCGTCCGCCGGTGTTCTCCCGGGACGGCGCCCGCGAGCTGTATGCCGGCGCCGCCCTGCCGCACTTCAACGAGGTGGACGAGGGGGTGGCCGTTGACGCCCTCGTGACCAACCGCATCTGGGTGGCCATGGGGCTGGACCCGGCCAACACCCTGCACGACATCCGCTGGGGTGAGCAGTACGGCGACGAATTCGTCTGGGTCTTCGAGATTTCCGGCGCCGTTCCGGCCTCGCACAACGGCGGCTACGACAAGTCCCACGGCAACCGGCAGCCCGCCGTGTTCTTCCCCAAGGGCGGCTCGACCCTCTCCGGCACCTCGAAGCCGGGCGAGATCGTGTGGTCGCGGGTGTTCATCATGGACGGCATCCTGCACGTCGACCTCGGACGCGGACACGTGGCCGACCTGCCCGAGGAAGAAACGCAGCGGCGCCTGAACGCCACCGACAAGCAGTGGCCGATCATGCACGGCGTGCTGCACGGTGTCAGTCGCGACCAGCTGATGGCCCGACACAAGGCCAACCACCTGCAGGTGGTCTACGCGCCCGACGCCGAGACTGCAGACCGCGCCCTCGTGGCCAAGGCCGCGCTGTTCGCCGAGCTGGGTGTGCAGGTGCACCTCTGCGGCGAGGTCGATCTGTAGGGCGCTGCCTGCGGAAGGACACTCCGCGCAGGAGTAGCGTGATGGGATGCCGCGCACCCGCACCTTCGACGGGGACGCCCTCCTCGACGCCGCCATCGAGCTGCTCTGGGTGCACGGCTACCAGAGGGCGTCCCTGGCCGATCTCACCGCCGAAACCGGCGTCACGAACGGCCTGACTTTCCCACGTCAAGGGGATGTGGAGGCATCGCTCTACAACGTACGGTGGACCTATCCGAACGGTAGGAGCGCATATGTCTGCGGGGTTGATCGTGTTGGGCGAGTTCCTACGGGCTCGCCGCCATGTCTGCCAGCCGGAGGACGCGGGGATCGTGCGGGATACGGGTCGCCGGGTGCCTGGGCTGCGCCGGGACGAGGTCGCCCGGCTCGCCGGGATCAGCGCCGAGTACTACCTGCGACTGGAAAAGGGCCGCGGCGGCCGGCCATCCGATCAGGTGCTGAACGCCCTCGCTCGAGCGCTCGGGCTTGACGCCGATTCGCGGCAGTACCTGTTGCGGGTCGCCAGCGGCGAGCTGCCCCAGCCCGTGCAACCCGACGCGGAATCGGCCGAGCGGATCACGCGCGTGCTCGGCCACTGGACCCACACCCCCGCATACGTGTCCGACAGCCACCGCGACATAGTGGCGGCCAACCCGCTCGCCCACGTGTTCGGCAATGGCGGGCTCTCGGCCGGATCCAACGTTGTGCTCCGCCTCTTCGTGGACCGGATGAAGCACTCCCTCGTGGAGTGGGAGGAAATGACCCGCTCCAGCCTGGCGGGCCTGCGGCGGGATGCCGATCCGCGCTCACCACGGCTGAAGGAGATCGTCGACGCACTCTCCGACGATCCCGACTTCGAGCGGATGTGGGCGCGGTACGACGTGTCTGGTTCGGAGGACGCCCGGATCAATATGGTGGTGGAGGCCGTGGGCGCCATCGAGATCGACGTGCAGAACTTCGCGGTGCGCAGCATGCCCGGGTACCAGTTGACCGTGCTGTCCGCGCCGCCGCAGAGCATCACGGCCATGGTGTTCTCCCGCCTGGCCGCCACCCTCGACCCATCCGTCACCGCCCCCTCCGCGACAGGGGTACCAGCAGGGACACGCACACCAGGAGCATCGACCGTACCGTGAAGGTAGTTCTCCCCGAGCAGGGGAGGGAACCCTAGGGAGCGTGCGCCATGACCACGATCACCGATCGCCTGGATGAACTCGGGATCACACTGCCGCAGCAGGCCGCAGCGCCCGCTGGCACGTACGTTCCTGCCGTCATCAGCGGCCACCAGGTCTACACGGCCGGGCAGCTCCCCTTCGTCGACGGCGTGCTGCCTGCCACCGGCAAGGTCGGCGCTGCCGTCACGGCCGATGAGGCACGGGGTTATGCCCGCCTCAGCGCCCTGAATGCCTTGGCCGCCGTGGCGAGTGTGCTCGGCTCCCTCGACCGGGTCACCCGGGTGATCAAGGTCGTGGGATTCGTGGCGTCGGACCCCGGATTCACCGATCAGCCTGCAGTGCTGAACGGTGCCTCCGAGGTGCTCGGAGAGATCTTCGGCGCCGCCGGCGTGCACGCCCGCAGCGCCGTGGGCGTCGCCGTACTGCCGCTGAATTCCCCGGTCGAAGTCGAGCTCATCGTCGAATTCAGCTAACCGTCAACCCGTAGACCACAACCGGAAGAGAGCACTCATGTCTGACTCCCCCACCGTCGTTCTCGTGCACGGCGCCTTCGCCGAATCCGCCAGCTGGAGCGGCGTCCTGGCGAATCTCCTTGACCGCGGAATCGCCGCCTTCGCCACCCCGAACCCACTCCGCAGCGTCAGCACCGACGCCGATAACGTGCGCCGCGCCGTCGAGTCGGTCGGCGGCCCGGTGCTCCTGGTCGGCCATTCCTACGGCGGCGCCGTTATCACCGAGGCGGCCGTCGGCAGCGAAGCTGTGGCCGGACTGGTCTACGTCGCCGCCTTCGCGCCCGACCACGGCGAAACCTCGCTCGGGCTCACCGGCCGATTCCCTGGCAGCACGCTGGGAGAGACGGTGCGCCCGTATGCCCTGGGCGATGGGACGAATGACCTCATCGTGGACCGTGAGCTCTTCCCGAATCAGTTCGCCGGTGACGTTCCCCTCGCAGAGGCGAAGATCGCCGCCGCGACCCAGCGGGCCATTCGCGACTTCGCCCTCGGCGAACCGCAGCCCGCCGAAACCCCCGCGTGGAAGACGCTTCCGTCCTGGTTCATCTTCGGCACCGCCGACAAGAACATCCCGGTGGAGGGCCTGCGCTTCATGGCGGAGCGCGCCGGTTCCCTGAAGACCGTCGAGATCCCGGACGCCTCGCACTCGGTCATGGTGTCCAACCCCAACGCTGTCGCCGACCTCATCGTGGGCGCCCTGGCGTATCTGGCGTAACCAGCTCCCCTCCCGAAGAAGTCCGCATCAACCCCGAAAGAGAGAGAACAATGCCTTACTTCATCACCTCAGACGGAACCGAGATCTACTACACCGAGCAGGGCACCGGCCGGCCCGTGCTGCTCAGCCACGGCTGGCCGCTGTCGTCGGACGCCTGGCAGGTCGAGCTCAAGCTGCTGGCGGATGCCGGCTACCGCGCCATCGCGCACGACCGCCGCGGTCACGGGCGCTCGTCGAAGACCTACACGGGCAACGACATGGACACCTACGCCAAGGACCTCGCCGAGCTGGTGGAATCGCTCGACCTCACCGACCTCGTGGTCGTGGGCCACTCCACCGGTGGCGGAGAAGTGGTGCGCTACGCCGCCCAGTACGGCAAGGGACGGGTTGCCAAGGTCATCACCGCCGGGGCCGTTCCGCCGCTGATGGTGAAGACCGACAGCAACCCAGAGGGCACTCCGATCGAGGCGTTCGACGGCATCCGCGCCGGTGTGCTCAAGGACCGCTCGCAGTTCTACCAGGACCTCAGCGAGGCGTTCTTCGGCGCCAACCGTGAGGGGTCGAACGTGTCGCAGGGCGCCAAGGACGACTTCTGGCGCCAGGGCATGCTGGTGAACCTCGCCGCAGCGTACGACTGCGTGAAGGCGTTCTCGGAGACCGATTTCACCGAGGACCTCCAGGCGCTGGAGGTGCCGATCTTCATCGCGCACGGTGATGACGACCAGATCGTGCCGATCGCCGCCGCCGCGCTGAAGTCGGCCGAACTGGTGAAGCACGGCACGCTCAAGATCTACGGGGGCGCCCCGCACGGTGTCTACGGCGACTACCAGGACGAGTTCGACGAGGACATGCTCGCGTTCATCGCGAAGTAGGCCGCGCGTCGCACCCACTCCGTCGGTCGAGCCCACTCCGTCGGTCGAGCCCGTCGAGACCCCGTGAGCCGGTCTCGAGGCTTGCCACGAGGTCTACTTCGACAGGATCAGCACGGCGTCGACAAGCTCGACCGGCGATGGGCTGGCTCGATGACGGAAGGACGGGTCGACCGGCGAGGTGACGGTTAGGCGCTCAGACCCAGTTCGTCGAGTCGGTCGAGGATCTCGTTCGTGCCTCCGAAGACGCTCCAGGCACCCGCGTCGGTGAGCAGGTCGCCGGCGATCCCGCCGGAGAGAACTCCGAGCGACCGCACCCGGGCACGCCCCGCGGCCTCGATATCCCAGACCGAGTCGCCGATGAAGAGCGCCTCGGCGGGCTCGACGCCTGCACGGTCCAGCGCCACCCGCACGATGTCGGGGTCGGGCTTGGCCACATCCACGTCGTCGGAGTTGGTCGTGGCGTGGATAGCGTCATCGGAGTCGAGCAGCTCGAGCAGGATGTTCAGCTCCTCCGCGGGAGCGGAGGTGGCGAGCACCACCGTGATTCCCCTCCCGGCCAGGGCGGCGAGCAGTTCCCGCGCCTGCGGGAAGACGCGCAACCGGGGAGCGAGTTCCCTGTAATTCTCGGCGTGCAGCTCCTTCGCCCGGCTCACCCAGTCGTCCGGCCGCTCCCCCACCAGAGACGACAGCAACTGGCCGGCATCCTGCCCGATCGACCGGTGGATGCGCCACGCCTCGACGTCGGTGTCGAGCGTCTGGAAGGCGCGCTGCCAGGCGTCGACGTGCAGGTAATTGGAGTCGACCAGGGTGCCGTCGATGTCGAAGAGAACCGCTCTCGCCGCGGTCATCGGGTGCTCTCGGCGAGCAGCCGGGGCCGCAGCTCCTGCTCGAAGAAGTCGAAGAAGCCGTCTTGGTCGGGACCGGCGTTCATGAGGGCCACGTGGTCGAAGCCGGCATCCGTGAACTGGCCGATCACCTCGAGGTGCCGCTCCACGTCCGGGCCGCAGGCGAACTGCTCGCGGATGTCGTCCTCTCGGACCGTGGCGGCTGCGGCCTCGAAGTTCACCGGGTTCGGGAGCTCGCTCATCACCTTCCAGCCGCTCAGCGCCCAGGCGTTGGTCGTGTGCGCGGCGGTCACGGCCTCCTGTTCGGTGCGAGCCCAGGCCAGCGGGGCCTCGGCGTACAGCGGGCCGGTGCCGCCGGCGCCGCGGTAGCCGGTAACCAGCTCGGCGTTCGGCTCGGTAGCGAAGAGGCCGTCGCCGTGCACGGCTGCCAGCGCCACGGAGCTCGGGCCACTGGCGGCCACGGCCAGGGTGGGCAGCACGTCGGGCAGGTCGAAGATGCGGGCGTCCTCGAGCTTGAGGTAACGGCCGTCGTAGTTCTGGTAGCCGCCCTTCCAGAGCAGCCGGATGATCTCGAGCGCCTCGTTGAAGGTGGCGTGCCGCTCATGGATACCGGGGAACCCGCGCCCGACGATGTGCTCGTTGAGGCGCTCGCCCGCGCCCACACCGAGGGTGAAGCGGCCGTCGGAGAGCAGCGCGAGCGTGGCGGCGGCCTGGGCAATGATGGCCGGGTGGTAGCGCACGCTGGGGCAGGTGACCCCGGTGGCCAGCTCCAACGTGCTGGTCTTCGCGGCGATCACACTGAGCACGTTCCACACGAACGGCGAGTGACCCTGGGCCTCCACCCAGGGGTGGAAGTGATCGCTCATCTCCACAAAATCAAAGCCGGCCTGTTCGGCGCGCACGGCTTGACGGACGAGTTCCTGGGGGCCGAATCCCTCAGCGATCAGCTTGTATCCGATTTTCATCCTTCGACGCTACGCAGCCGGATGCGCCCGTGCAAGCCATTGCGGCGGGAGCGGCGGGTGCGATACGGGCGTGTGACTGGACCCTCTGCAGCGCGATGCCGGGACGCCCGGGGGCCTCGCGGCCGGAGGCCCGAGGCGCCACCGGCCGCAGTGAGGCTAACGCGGGGTTTCGGCGAATTTGGCGATCGCGGCCGGCGTGACCGGCGTGAACAGATTCACGAGGGTGCCGTCAGGGTCGCGGACCAACAGCGACCGATTGCCCCACGGCATGTCCCGAGGTTCACCGAGCGGCTCGACGCCGTCGGCCCTGAGAGAGGCGTAGACCGCATCGACATCGTGAACCAGGAATTCGATGATGGCGGTGTGGTTGGCGACCGGGCGTGCGGAGCCGGGACCGAAGACGGCCACCGTGCGGGTGCTTCCGATGGCGAGGGTGCCGTTCGGTGTGCGCAGTTCCGCGAAATCGTCATTCGGGCGTTCGGCGGCGACCCCGGTGATGCGTTCGTAGAAGGTGGCGAGTCGGGTCACATCGTCAGTGATCAGGCGAAGGGAGACAAGGTTCATGGCAGCTCTTTCGGGGCAGACGTCGTCGCGGACCATCCGCGACACCGACCATGCTGACAACCCCGCGCGACACCCCTATGTCGGTGTTTCGACATCCGTTCTCACAGCAGCGCGAGGGTGAGCAGATCCCCGCCCGGCACCTGGATCTCGTCGGGGTGTACGGTGCGTCGAGGCACTCGCTCGGCGGTGGCCGTCACCTGATCCACCCTGTCGAGCTTGAACGCGCGGATGCCGCCGCGCAGCCGGCACCATCCGAGCAGGTACCAGGCCGTAGTGGACCCGACGTATCCCAGGGGCTCGACATCCCGCAGCGTGCTGCGCCCGTCACGGTCGGTGTACCGGAGTCGGAGAACACGCCGTTCGGAGACGGCCTGCGTCAGCACCGATGGGATCGGCGGCGGCTCGGGGCTATGCCCGATGAAATGGACCCGGCCCGCGAGATCGTCCGCGTCGCCCGCGTCGCCCGTAGCCATGGCCGCGAGCAGCTTGCGCAGGGCCGTTCGGCCGGCGCCGTGGAACGGCGTCCCCTCGACGCTGCGCAGGGCGACCGCGACGGCCACCGCCTCGTCGGCGCTGAAGTTCACCGGCGGCAGGGTCATCGAGGGGTCGAGGCAGTACCCGCCGGTTCGACCGGGTTGCGCCCAGATCGGCGCCCCGGTTTGCTGGAGCGCACTGATATCGCGCTCAACGGTGCGCCGACTCACCTCGAACCGGTGGGCCAGCCAGGTCGTGCTGCGAGGGCGCGGAGCGATTGCGCGGAGTTCCTCAACGATGCCGTACAGGCGGTCAGTGCGGTTCATATCCCTGACGATACGTGCTCGGGACGTGCGCCAACGCTCGGAGCGCGCCGTGACTTGCGGAGGGGCCGCGGCGTGCTGGTAAGGTTAGGCAACCCTTACGGATGCGCCCGGGCTGGACCCCTGCGCGCGACGGCGGGGCGCGGCATCACAGCGCCGTCGGTCCACTCCCTGACCCCCTGCACCACGATCACGAGGAAAACCATGCCCCGCGCATCCGCACTTCTAGCCTTCTCGGCCGCCGCCGTTCTCACTCTGGGCCTCGCCGCCTGCTCGTCCCCCGCGGCCGACACCGACTCCGCCGCCGCATCCGGCGATTTCACCCCGATCACCATCGAACACGCCTTCGGCGAGACCGTGATCGACGCCAAGCCCGAGCGCGTGGCCACCGTCAACTGGGCCAACCAGGAGGTGCCGCTGGCGCTCGGCGTCGTGCCCGTGGGCATGGCCGCCGCCACCTGGGGCGACGATGACGACGACGGAATGCTGCCCTGGGTGAAGGCCAAGCTCGACGAGCTCGACGCCGAGACCCCGGTGCTGTTCGACGAGACCGACGGCATCGACTTCGAAGCCGTGGCCGACACCAACCCCGACGTGATCCTCGCCGCGTACTCCGGCCTCACCCAGGAGGACTACGACACCCTCAGCGCCATCGCGCCCGTCGTGGCCTACCCGGAGAACGCCTGGGGCACCTCCTGGCGCGACATGATCAAGCAGAACGCCGCCGGCCTGGGCATGGTCGCCGAGGGCGACGACCTCATCGCCGAACTCGAGACCGAGATCGCCGACACCGCAGCGAAGTACCCGTCGCTCGAGGGCAAGACCGTGATGTTCCTCACCCACGTCGACGAGGCCGACCTCAGCGAGGTCAGCTTCTACACGACGCACGACACCCGCACCATGTTCTTCGACGACCTCGGTATGGTCAGTGCGCCGAGCATCATCACGGCCTCCGCCACCACCGACCAGTACTCCCTCACCCAGAGCGCTGAACAGGCGGATGCGTTCAACGACGTCGACGTGATCGTCACCTACGGCGGCGCCGACCTGGTCGCCACCCTCGAGGGTGACCCGCTGCTGTCGCAGATCCCCGCGGTGGCCAACAAGTCCATCGTCAACCTCTCCGGCGACGGTCCCATGGGCACCGCCGCGAACCCCACCCCGCTGTCGATCTCGTACATCCTCGACGACTACGCGGCGCTGCTCGCCGCTGCGGCCGACAACGCGAAGTGACCCTTCTTTCCCCTGTTCCATCAGCCGCTTCGGGCGTCGCCCGTGTGCGACGCCCGAAGCGGCTGCGGTCGTTGTGGCTGCTCGCCGCGCTCGGGGTGCTCACCCTCCTGATGCTGGTCTCGATCACCATCGGCTCCCGCGAGGTCGGCTGGGATGACATCTTTGCGGCGCTCGGCGGGGCAGCGGACGGCTTCGACCGCGCCGCCGTCGCCACCCGCATCCCCCGCACACTGTTGGCCGTGGTGGCCGGGGCCGCCCTGGGCATGTCGGGCGCGGTGATGCAGGGGGTGACCCGCAACCCGTTGGCCGACCCGGGCATCCTGGGCGTGAACGTGGGCGCGGCCCTCGCCGTGGTGAGCGGCATGGCCTACTTCGGACTCAGCAGCGCCACCTCGATGATCTGGGTGGCCATCGTGGGCGCCGGCGCCACCGCCCTGTTCGTCTACACGATCGGCTCGCTCGGCCGCGGCGGCTCCACCCCTTTGAAGCTCGCCCTGGCCGGGGCCGCGACCTCGGCGGCACTGGCCTCGTTCGTCACCGCCGTGGTGCTGCCCCGCAACGACATCGCCGGCAGCGTGCGCTCCTGGCAGATCGGCGGCGTCGGCGGGGCGACGATGGAGAACATCCGCGTGGTCGCGCCGTTCCTGATCGTGGGTTTCGTGCTCAGTTTCCTCTCCGCCCGGGCGCTCAACGCGCTGGCGCTCGGTGACGATCTCGCCGCGGGCCTGGGCGAACGGGTGGCCGTGGCCCGCGGCGCCGCAGCGATCGGCGCCGTCGTGCTCTGCGGCGCGGTCACGGCCGTGGCCGGGCCGATCGGCTTCGTCGGCCTCGTCGTTCCGCACGCCTGCCGGCTGCTCGTCGGCGTCGACCACCGCTGGCTGCTGCCGTTCTCCGCCGTGCTCGGCGCCGCCCTCCTCACCGGCGCCGACGTGATCGGCCGCATCATCGCCCGACCCGCGGAGATCGACGTGGGAATCCTCACCGCGCTGATCGGAGCCCCCGTGTTCATCTACATCGTGCGCCGCCGCAAGGTGCGTGAACTGTGAGCCTTCTTGCGACCCACCCGACCGGGTCGACCGCGCAGGCCGTGGCCGAGAGCCGAGCGCGCCGCCGCATCCGTCGCCGCACCGTGATCACCGTGCTGGCGCTGCTCATTGTGGCCGGCTACCTCGTGAGCCTGATGGTCGGCCAGACCAACTACTCCCCCGCCGATGTGCTGCGCGTGGTGTTCGGCCAGGACGTGCCCGGCGCCGGTTTCACGGTGGGCCGGCTGCGGCTGCCCCGCGCCACGCTCGCCGTGCTCGCCGGGCTGTGCTTCGGCCTGGGCGGCGTGACCTTCCAGACCATGCTGCGCAACCCCCTGGCCAGCCCCGACATCATCGGCATCAGCTCCGGCGCCAGTGCCGCCGCCGCGTTCTCGATCATCGTGCTGGGCTACGGGTCCACCGCGGTCTCCATCGTCGCCATCGTCTCGGGCCTCGTCGTGGCGCTGGCCATCTACGCTCTGGCGTACAAGGGCGGTGTGGCCGGCACCCGGTTGATCCTGATCGGCATCGGTGTGGCCGCGATGCTCGACAGCATGACCGCGTACGTGCTCTCCCAGGCCGCAGAATGGGACCTGCAGGTGGCCATGCGCTGGCTCACCGGCAGCCTGAACGGCAGCAGCTGGACGCAGACCCTGCCGGTGTTCGTGGCCCTGCTGGTGCTCGCGCCGGTGCTGCTCGGGCAGTCCCGCAACCTGTCGATGAGCCAGCTCGGCGACGACACCGCATCCGCCCTGGGCGTGCGCGTGGAACGTTCCCGGGTGATCATGATCATCGCTGCCGTGGGGCTCATCGCGTTCGCCACCGCCGCAGCCGGGCCCATCGCGTTCGTCGCCTTCCTGGCCGGGCCCATCGCCTCCCGCATCGTGGGCCCCGGCGTCTCGCTGCTCGTGCCGGCCGCGCTCGTGGGCGCGCTGCTCGTGCTGGTGGGCGACTTCGCCGGCCAGTACGCGTTCGGCACCCGGTTTCCCGTCGGCGTCGTCACCGGCGTGCTCGGGGCGCCGTACCTGATCTACCTCATCATCCGCACCAACCGCGCCGGAGGCTCCCTGTGACAGTCATTCATACCCTGGCGGTGGAGAACCTCACCCTCGGCTACGGCGAGCGCACCGTGATCGAGGGCCTCGACCTGGTCGTGCCGGCCGGGCGCATCACCGCGATCGTGGGCGCCAACGCCTGCGGCAAGTCCACCCTGCTGCGCTCGATGTCGCGGCTGCTGCCGCCAAGGGCCGGCCAGGTGCTGCTCGACGGCAAGCAGGTGCACCGGATGCCCGCCAAGGAGTTGGCCCGCACGCTGGGGCTGCTGCCACAATCGCCGATCGCGCCGGAGGGCATCACGGTCGCCGACCTCGTGGGCCGCGGCCGCAACCCCCACCAGCGCATGTTCTCCCGCTGGAGCGCTGCGGACGACGAGGCCGTCGCGGCGGCGCTCGACGCCACCTCGACCGCGGTGCTGGCGGACCGGGCCGTGGACGAGCTCTCCGGCGGGCAACGCCAGCGGGTGTGGATCGCCATGGCGCTGGCCCAGCAGACCGACTTGCTGCTGCTTGACGAGCCCACGACGTTCCTCGACGTGAGCCACCAGATCGAGGTGCTCGACCTGCTCACCGACCTCAATCAGGCTCGCGGCACCACCATCGTGATGGTGCTGCACGACCTCAACCTCGCCGCCCGCTACGCCGACCACCTCATCGCCCTGGCGGATGGCCGCGTGCACGCCGTCGGCACCCCGCACGAGGTGCTCACCGAGGAGACCGTGCAGGCGGTGTTCGGGCTTTCGAGCCGGGTGCTCGAGGACCCGACGTCGGGCCGCCCGATGATGCTGCCCATCGGCCGGCACAACGTGGTTGCGCCGGTCTAGCGGGTCGCGAGGTCTCGGCAGGCTCGACCAGCGGATGGGTCGCCTCTGTGAAGGGATCGTGCGGGGCTGGCCGGTGCACCCCCTGTGCAGCGAAGCTCCGCGATGTTCATCGCACCACCTCCCGGCGATCGCGCCCGCTATAGGGGGCGCATTCAGCCAGACGAGGTGCGGTGAAGCGCGACGCATCCGTCATTTTCGGGTGGTACGGTATTCGAGGCCCAGGCAGGGCCACGACACACTTCGATCGAAGGCGGGTGAGCGGCCATGGCTGGTGATAGTCCGCGCTCCATCTCCGCTGCGGGTGTCGTCTTCGTCCTGTCTCTCTGATTCGTCGGGAGCGGCCCGCGCTGAGATGGTGCGCCTCCTGAACCTCCCTGTGCGGGGTGGCTCTCCGTCCGTCGATCTCTGACGCGCGGTTCCTCCCCCGGCTTGCTTGCGCGCTCTCGTCGACCGACCGACGGAGTACGACCATGGCACTCATCGACAACGGCATCTACGTGACCGGGCGACGCACCGCGAGCCCGCACAGCCTCGACGAGACGTACGCGCAGTTACATGCGCATGCCGGCATGGCATGGATCGGCCTGTACCGGCCGGATGCAAGCGAGATCCGCAGCGTTGCCGACGAGTTCTCGCTGCATCCGCTGGCCGTGGAAGACGCTCTGACAGGCCACCAGCGGGCCAAGCTCGAGCGCTTCGGTGAGACGTTGTTCGTGGTGCTGCGGCCGGCCTGGTACCTCGACGCCGAGGAGACCGTGGAGTTCGGCGAGGTGCACGTCTTCATCGGCCCGGGCTTCGTGGTGACCGTGCGGCACGCCGAGAACCCCGATCTGGCGAACGTGCGCCGGCGGATGGAGTCAAACCCGGCACTGCTGGCCCGTGGACCCGAAGCCGTGCTGCACGCCGTGCTCGACGAGGTCGTGGATGGCTACGGGCCGGTGATCGCCGGCCTGGAGAACGACATCGACGAGATCGAGGACCAGCTCTTCGGCGGAGACCCCTCGGTGTCCCGGCGCATCTACGAGCTGCTCAGTGAGGTCATCGCGTTCCAGCGCGCCACCCGGCCCCTGCGCGGCATGCTCGAGGGGCTGCTGCGCGGCTCGGAGAAGTATCAGGTGGACGTGGAACTGCAGCGCTCATTCCGCGACGTGCTCGACCACGTGCTGCGGGTCACCGAGCAGGCCGACTCATTCCGGGCCTTGCTGGAGAACGCCCTCACCGTGCACGCCACCCTGGTGACCCAGCAGCAGAACGACGAGATGCGCCGGATCTCCGAGGCCGGCCTGGCCCAGAACGAAGAAACCCGACGGCTCACCGAAGTGAGTTTGGCGCAGAACGAGGAGGTGAAGAAGATCTCCGCGTGGGCGGCGATCTTGTTCGCCCCCACCCTGGTGGGCACGATCTACGGGATGAACTTCGACACCATGCCCGAGCTGCACTGGCAGTACGGCTACCCGCTGGCCGTGGCCGCGATGGCGCTGATGGGGTTCGGGCTCTGGGGCATCTTCAAGCAGCGCCGCTGGCTGTAGCCCGGCCGGCGTCTCGGCCTGGCGCCGCCGCCGGGTGCCGCGCCGGGCGCAGCCGCCGACGGATGCGTCCACGCGCGCAGACCGTCCGGGTCGGCCCCGGGTCGGCCGCGCTTCGGCCTCAGACGGGGCTGACCAGCTGGATCAGGTTGCCGCAGGTGTCGTCGAACACCGCGGTGGTCACCGGACCCATCACGGTCGGCGGCTGGGTGAAGCGCACCCCCAGCGCCAGCATCCGTTCGTATTCGGCGGCGACATCGTCGACCGTGAATTGGGTGAACGGGATGCCGTCGGCCACGAGCGCTTCGGTGAACGGCTTCACCGCGGGGTGCCCGCTGGGTTCGAGCAGCAGCTCGGTGCCGTCGGGGTTCTCCGGCGACACCACCGTGAGCCAGCGGTCATCCCCCAGGGGGATGTCGTTCTTCGTGGTGAACCCGAGTACCTCGGTATAGAACTGCTGCGCCTTCGCCTGGTCGTCGACGAACACACTCGCCATCTGGATTCTCATGTCGTTTCCTCTCTCAATTCGGTGTCGGCTCTCGCGTCGTCCGGGGCGGCCTCTGGCGGCAACCACCGGTCCGCCATCGATTCGAGCGGCCCGGTCTGGATGTAGAGGTACCGGTAGCGGCCCTCCCGCCGGGTTTCGACGAGACCAGCGCCCTCGAGCACGTCGAGGTGCTGCGAAATCGCCTGCCGGGATGACGCCAGCCCGTGGTTGGTCAGCAGGCGTGAGCACAGCTCGAAAAGCGTCTGGCCGTTTCGGGCGGTCAGCTCGTCGAGGATGATGCGGCGGGTGGGGTCCGCCAGCGCCTTGAAGATGTCAGCCACGGTGCCCACGATAGGCAAGTTATGACTTGCGTGTCAATGCTCTAGTGCCGCAGTCGCTCGAGCGGAGCGGTTGCACAGGCTCAGATTCCCGCGAATCGCCGCATCCGCCGCCCGCGGTACCGGCGTGTGGCGAAAGTCTCCACCTCAACGGCGGGCGCGCCCAGTGCTGGTGCTGACGGCGCCGGGGCGCTAGCGTCAGCACCATGGCCGTTGAGATCACCCCCGTAACGACCCCGGCCGGGGTCGCGCCCCGATACTCGGGCAAGGCCGTGCTGGCGTTGCCGGCGGGGCTGCTCGCCGTCTTCGTTCCGGCGCCGTTCGGGACGATCGTCGCAGTGTTCGCGATCGTCGTGGCGATACTGTCCCGACGCGAGCTGAAACGGGACGATACCCTGCGCGGTGCGAGGTTGTCGCTGCTGGGCTTCCTGCTCGGAGCGGGGGCCGTTCTGTTCCAATTGCTGCCGTGGCTGATGACGGCCTGGTTCCTTACCGTGGGCCGCCTGACCTCGTAGTGAATGGACGCGGGCATCGACCGTCGAGCTCGTCGAAGCCCGCAACGCGGACCCGCAAGAGGTCGTAGATTGGGCACCATGACCGTCCAGGACAGCACCGCAACGTCAGCCGGAGCTTCCGTGCCCCGCTACTCAGGCAAGGCGGTCCTCGCGTTCCCGGTCGGGCTGGTCGCGGTGTTCCTGCCGGCGCCGTTCAACATGCTCCTCGGCGGTATCGCGGTGCTCATCACCGGTGCCGCGCGGCGGGAGCTGCGACGCGACAAGACGCTGCGCGGCACGGCGTTCGCGCTGCTGGGCTTGTTGCTCGGCGCGGGCGTGTTTCTCGTGCAGATCGCCCCGCTGGTGATGGCCTACGGGATTCTCGCGCTCAGCAACCTGGTGCCCTGAGCCGGCACCCGCCGAACACGCCCGAAACGATCGCGTCCTCTCAAATCCACTATCTCCTCAGAACGAGACGCGGTGCCGCCCCGGACGGGGTTCTGGCGCGGCTTGGCACGCGCCACTAGCCTCGGCGGGTGTCGACCACGCCCATTGCGCAGACCGCTGCCGAGCACCTGCCGCTGGTCTTTCACGGTCCACCCGGCTGGCCCACACCCACCCTCGAGTGGGTGAACACCCACCTGGGCTGGCAGCCGCCGCCGGGCTGGGTGCCCGTACCGGGCTGCCCGCACTCGCCCCCGCGCTGGACATTCTGGAGCCGCAACGATGCGGCCTGGCGGCGGATGGCGCGCCCCTCCCTGCGCCGCGCGCGCTGGAACCTGTACGCCGGTGTGGTGCTCTGTGTGCTCTTCGCCGGGTACACCGTCTTCGGGATGGTCGAGGGCACTCAGCCGAGCTGGCGCATCCTGCTTCACCTGGCCGCCGTGATCACCGTGGGAATCAAGACCTGGCAGGCCCGCGCCCGGGTACGGCAGATCGAGGCCGCCCTGGTGACCAGCATCCGGGACACGGCCGAACAGCTGAAGGCCGCGTCGGACCGGGCCCATTACGCGCGCTACCTGCGTTCGACCGGAGAGCGCTGATGGCGCGGGTACCGATGTCGCCGACCGCCGCCTCGGCCGTGCTCAATGTGGGTATGGCGGCTTCGCGGCAGGAGGTCGACCGGGCCTTTCGGGCGCGGGCGCGCCTCTGCCACCCGGACCGGTTCGCGGGGGCGTCGGCCGCCGAGCAGGCTGCCGCGAGCGCGGAGTTCATCCGGGCGTGCGACGCCCGGGATGTGCTGCACAACAGGTTGACTGCGGCGGCAGCGGAGCAAGCACGGCGTCCGGCCGGTCCGGGGCGGCACGCCGGCAGCAGCACGCCGTCGCCCGGCTCGGCGGCGCCGTCCGGCGCGACGCGGCCCCCGCCGCCGGGCGCACCAGCGATGCCGCCCGACGGGACCCGACCCGCAGCGCCGGGCGGGACCCGGCCGGCACCGGGCGCGACCCGGCCGCCACCGTCGGGCGGGCGCCCCCGGTCCGGCACCTCGACACCGCAGACGCTCACCTTCGCCGACTACGTTCGGGCCCGGGACGCCGCATCCTGGACATACGCGAGTCAGACGGGCCCACCACGTGACTGGCCTCCCCCGCCGCACGCCGCCCCGCAGCCGGGCGGCCGGGCCGACGGCGGCCGCGCGCAGACTACCCGGCCACCGGACCCCCGATCGCCGGCGGCCGGGGCACAGAACGGCTGGCCCGGTGGACCGCGAGACTGGGCACCCCCGGCTCCGTCCGGAGCCACGGGCGGCCCCTGGCGCCCTGTGCCCCGGCGTTCCCGCACGCCGTGGCGGGTGTTCCTCACGGTTCTGGGGGTGCTCGTGGTGGGCGCGTACCTGGCGATGCAGCTGAGCAACCAACTCTCCCCCGGCATCACCCAGGTGCTGGTTCCACCGCCGGGAGAGGCATCTACCGACACCGACCTGCTGGTGCAGGCATCCGTGCTGCCGGTGGTGGACGACGCCACCCTGATGGCGAACTGCACCTCGGAGTTCGGCTGCTGGGTCTGGTCGGTCACGACCCAGACGAACTGCCCCGCCGCGACCGTGACCGTGGGCTTCTCCGACACCCCCGACGGCGCGTCCACCCGCACGACCACCAGGCAGGTGGCCGCACAAGCGGAGGTCCCGTTCCTGATCGTGGAGGAGGGCCTCAGCGCGGCGCCGGAGTTCGCGGGCATCCAGACCATCACCTGCTGACCAGCCACGCCCCACACTGGGGTGAGCGCCCCGGCGCTCACGGCGGCCACTCTGAAGGGTGGGCAGACGCCCGATCGGGGGATCACGTGGACGAGCATCCGGGATACGTGGCCCCGGCCGGCTGGTACGTCGACCCCGGCGACGACGTCCAATTGCGTTGGTGGAGCGGGCTGGACTGGACCGAGCACTGCGCGCCCATGGTCGAACACCGGCCGGAGCCCGACGCCCGGCCGGCGACCGACACCGACCGGCAACGGCCGCCCGGGCGCGACATCGGCGACGCTGACGCGCAGCCCGGCTCCCCGGATGTGTCCCCCGACCCGGCCGCCCGGCCCGGCATCCCGGATGCGTCCTCTGTCGCAGACGCACAGCCGGGCACCTCTGACACACCACCCGGCACCCCGGACGCCGCCCAGGCCCCTGACCGCCCGCTGACCCGGCGGGAGCGTCGTCTGCTGGACGAGCAGGCGGATGCGACGCGGGCGCTGCCGCCGCCGGTGCCGCGGATCGCCCCGATCACCAGCTACGGCTGGGACCGGGAGTCGGAGCCGGCCCAGGACAGTTTCGAACACACGGTGTCCCTGCAGCCGGCCGGCCGCGACCACCCCGCCGACCGTTACGTGGACATCCCGAGCCGCTGGAGCAGCGCATCCGTGTGGGTGATCGCGTTCATGCCCTGGATCTCGGTGGTGGCCGGGTATGCGGCGCTGGTCGTGGCCTTGACCGCACCGCGGGCCTGGTGGTGGCAGCTCGGGGCATTGCTGCTGCCATACCTGCTCACGCTGGCGGCGGCGCAGCGGGACGTGTTGCGGCTGCGCATCTGGCGGCATCGCACGGTGGCGCACTGGGCCTGGTCGTTGCTCGGCGCGCCGGTGTACCTCATCGCCCGCACCGTGGTGCTGCGCCGCCATGCCGGACTCGGGTCCGCTCCGTTGTGGGTGTGGCTGGTGAACCTGCTCCTCGTGACGGGAGCCGTCGTCGTTGTGCTGGCGCTGGTGGGCCTCAGCTATCGCGGGTACTAGGACGCTGTGCGGGGCGCTTGCGCTGCCACAGCTGCAGCACGGGCCAGCGCGGCGACGAAGGCCATCTTCGCTGAGCCGCGGCACGGACCCTCGAACCGAGCTCTCGACGCACCTCACCGGGTTTCGACAGGCTCAACCAGCGCACCAGGCGGCGGTCGTGACCGGGTCGCGCGCTAGTCGGGCGGGAGCACCTCGTAGGTGGACTGCGTGAAACCTGCGCCGAGGTCCCGGCTTCCCACGTGGTGCAGGTGCACATCGGTGCCCAGGGGGCCGAACAGCGGGATACCCGACCCGAGCAACACGGGTGCCCGGGTGATGGTGATCTCGCGGATCAGGCCCGCGCGCAGGAAGCTCTGAATGGTGCGGCCACCGTCGACGTAGACCCGGCGGCGCCCCTCTTGCTGCAACGTCGAGATCACCTCGGCGAGGGTGGCGTGCACGGTCGTGTCGGGCTCCTGCTCGGCATCGACCCGGCGCAACAGGGTGCGGCTGAGCACCAACACCCGCTTGCCGGCGTAGGGCCAATCGGGAAAACCGCGCACGGTGTCGAAGGTGGCGCGGCCCACCACCATGGCGTCGACCCCGGCGAAGAATTCGTCGTAGCCGGTCTCGCCCAGGGCGTCGCCGGCGGCGGTGAGCCAGTCGAAATCACCGTTCTCACGGGCGATGAATCCGTCGAGGCTGGTGCCGACGAAGACGCAGCCGACCACGGGCGCGTCGGGGCTGGAGGAGTCGGTGTTGCTCATGCCAGCACCGTAGCAGCGGCCGCCGACATGGTCGAGGGGTGGGCCAGGGGGTGCCGATGCCGGCGGATGGTTCTACCGTCGTGTCCACGGTTGTGCAGAGACGACCGCCCGGCTGCGTGGGGGCCGGACCGTTGCGGACAGGGAGAATGCCATGGGCGGCGACTACGGACAACCGTTGAGTTTCGGTACCTTCATCACGCCGGCCGCGGCCGACCCGGTCGGCGCTGTGGCGCTGGCCGTGGCCGCCGAGCGGGCCGGGCTCGACCTCGTCACGTTCCAGGACCATCCGTACCAGCCCCGGTTTCTCGACACCTGGACCCTGCTGAGCTGGGTCGGCGCCCGCACCGAACGCGTGCACCTGGCCGGGGATGTGCACAATCTTCCGCTCCGGCCGCCCGCGGTGCTCGCGCGGGCGGCAGCGTCGCTCGACCTGCTCACCGGCGGCCGGGTGGCCATGGGTCTGGGCACCGGCGGGTTCTGGGACGCCATCGTGGCCATGGGTGCCGACCGGCGCAGCCCCGGCGGGGCGGTGTCGGCCCTGGCGGAGGCGATCGGGGTGATCCGTGAGATCTGGAACACCGACGCCCGCGACGGCATCTTCCGTGACGGCGAGTTCTACCGGCTCAGCGGTGCCAAGCGGGGACCGGCGCCGGCGCATCCGATTCCGATCTGGCTCGGCGCCTACGGCCCGCGGATGCTGCGGCTCGTCGGCACCGCGGCCGACGGCTGGCTGCCCTCGCTCGGGCGCCTCGCCGCGCCGGAGCTGCTCGGCGAGGGGAATGCCCGCATCGATGACGCCGCACGGGCGGCCGGGCGTGAGCCGACGAGCATCCGCCGCCTGCTGAACGTGGCGGTCGCCGACGCCGAACCGGAGCGGTTGGCGCAGCTGGCGCTCGGCTACGGAATCGACACGTTCATCGTCGCCACCGACGACTCGAGTGCCATCGCCCGGCTCGGAGACACCGTGGCGCCGGCCACCAGGGCACTTGTGGATGCGGCCCGTTTGTGAGCTTCAAACGGAGGATATACCGCCGGTCAGAGGCTACTTTCGCGTGAAAGGGCTGCGGCCGCGGGGGCGCACGGCCTGGAGCGGACAGGGCCCGGCGGAGGCGCCGTGCGCATGGCACCGCCGGGGTCGCGCGCACGGGAGCGCAACACATTCGTAACCCGAAGCGGTGTCTGGCGGGCCCCTGCGCACGATACGGTTTGGCTATGGGACGCAAGATCGGCACGTCGGACCTCGACAGCGTGAGACCGATCTTCGGCATGGGCGACGAGCACGACAACCGCCTGCTCGAGGTCGTGCCGACCGTGGCCAGCCGGGAGCAGCTCATCCTGCGCCGACGCCTGTCCTTGGCCGCGGCGGCGGTCATGATCGTCATCACCGGACTCGTCGTGACCTACGCGACCGTGGGTTTGGTGGGCGATCTCGTCGGCGACGCGCTCTACGCGGTGCTCGTGTTCCTGTTGGCCTCCTTCATCCTCGTGCGGATGAACAGCTGGCGAGTCGCCGTCATCGCGATCCTGTTCTGCACGGGTATTGAGCTCTTCCAGCTCACGGGTCTGCCGGTCAGCATCGCCGCGGTGTTCCCCCCGGCGCGCTTCGTGCTCGGCACATCCTTCGACGTCATCGACCTGATTGCGTACACCGGCGGGGTTCTCATCGCCGCGGCCGTGACCACCTGGCGTCGGCTGGACTGAGTCAGCCGCCCAGCATCGCCTGTTCGATCAGCAGGGCCGCGGTCACCGCGCCGCCGCACAGCGAGAGCGAGGCGACGACCGACCAACCCACCCGGCGGATGCGCGCCCGCCGCACCTGGCCGTCGAGCGCGGCGAACCGGGCCATGACATCCTCGGGAGCCGGGAGCGGATGCTGCCGCCAGGTGGCCGGGCTGTCCAGGATCACGACGGCCTCGGCGATCTCGTCGTCGCTGAGCACCGGCTGCAGCTTGAGCAGCCAACGGCGCAGCACCCGGGCGTCGAGCACCTTCACCTGCACGGGCTTGTCGCGGAAGGTGATCTGCTTGGGGTCGACCAGCGCGATCACGGGTTGCACAGGCGCGAGCAGCGGCATCCGTTCACGCAGCACGGTCGTGACCCGCTCGGCCTCGTGCTCGGCGGCGGGCAGGTAGGCCTTCTTGTGCCCGGAGACCATGACGGTGCGCGCGCCCACCCAGATGTGCTTGCCGCAGTGATGTTTGGTGTTGATGGTGAAGATGCCGCCGGGGCCCACCAGGATGTGGTCGATGTCGGTGTCGTTCTTGCCGATCGGCACCGCGTGGAAGGCGGTCCAGTCCGGCGGCAGCGTGGCGAGCACCTTGCCCACGGTGATCTCGCCCTGCGCGCCGAGGTACCAGCTCACGCTCTCCGGGCAGAGCGGCGACTTGCCGAACAGCCGGGCCACCGGGGTGCGCGGCGGCACCGCGGTCTGGCGGGAAAGGAGGTGTTCGATGACCAGCTGGGCGGCGATGCGATTACGCATGGCGGGGGGATGCAGGGTCACAGTGCTCCTTCGGGCGTGCCCGGACACGGCTGCGCCCGGGGTGTGCGCGTGGACGGGGCAGTCGTGCCGGGACTGCCTCCAGAATGTGCGCCGCTTCGGGGCGTGCAAACCATCCGGGAGCAGTGCGGGCGGAGCGCCCACCGCGTTCGGTGGTCTGAGGTTAGCGAGAGCGGAGGCTCCGGCGGCACCCCCATAACGAGGTACGCCACACAGCGGATGGTCGTGGTCGCGGCCCCCGCGCGGCAAACCCGCGCCGCCACGCACGACTGTTGCCCGATCGGACATGTGGGGCCGGTACGCCGGGCGCACATGTCCGTTCCGGCACCAGTTACACCGGGCCGGACGGGGCCCGATCAGGCGGCCAGGTGGAAGGTGCTCGCGAACCGCGTGAGCAGGGCGCGGCGGCCGCGCAGCACCTCGACCACGCCGGTCTCGATCGCGTGCTCCGGGGCGAGCTCGCCGGAGATGAGCCGACGGATGCCCGGCCCGGCCGCGAAGGCGAGGTCGACCGGTCCGCCGCCAGGCGTCACGTCAAGGCTCCCGCGGGTCACGTCGAGGGCGGAGCCATCCACCCGGATCAGCAGCTCGGCGCCGCCGAACCGCGCCGCGTAGGCGGTCGCCGGCAGGCCCTCGGCCACGTGTGCCCGAAACGCGGTGCGCAGGTCCATCGTCATCGAATCGGGCGTGATGACCTGCTCGGCGCGCGGATCGCCCAGGGCCTTGAAGCCCCAGGCCCCGAGCGCGAGCACCACCGGCTCGAGCTCGCGGCCGTACGGGGTGAGCTCGTAGACGATCACGCGTAAGTGCGGCACCCGGCGGATGATGCCCGCCGCCTGCAGTTCCTTGAGCCGGGCCGCCAGGATATTGCTCGGGATCCGGGCGAGTCCCGAAGCGAGTTCGCTGTAGCGGCGCGGCCCAACGAGCAGGTCCCGCACGATGAGCAGCGCCCAGCGCTCGCCCACGAGCTCGAGTCCTCGCGTGACGCCGCCGTACTGTCCGTAGTCGCGTGCGGCCATGGACCTCAGTCCTGCGCAGTCGCCTGTTGCGCCGCGAAGGCCTCGGGGCCTTGGGCGGCGGCCACCGGATCCATCCAGCCGAACTCGAGGAAGTTGCCGTCGGGGTCGGTGAGCTGGCGCTGGTACATGAAGCCGTAGTCCGTCGCCGGCTGCGGCTCGGAGCCGCCGGCCGCGATGCCGTGGGCGATCGAGGTGTCGACCGCCTCCCGACTGTCGAGGAAGATCGCCGTCGACGCCGTGGGGTGCACCGCCGGGTCGCCGATGGGCAGCTCGGTGAAGGTCTGGAAGTACTCGCGCACCAGGATCATGAAGTAGCTGTGGTCCTCCTCGACGACGACGCAGGCCGCGTTGTGGTCCGAGAAAGCCGGGTTGATGGTGAAGCCGACCGCCGTATAGAACGCCTTCGCGCGCTCCAGGTCGGTCACGGGCAGGTTGACGAACATTGAGGGCATGGTGATCTCCTTAGTCGGTGTCCCATTGGGGTGTCCGTTGATGCAGGCGATACTTGCAAAAAGCAAGTGACCTGTCAAGGGCAGCAGAGCCCAGCCGGATGCAGCAGCAGCAGCCGACTAGAGGACCGTCGCGGCCGGCGCATCCGCCACGATCGCCAGGCCGTGCCCGCGCAGCCGGCGGCTGTCGGCGGCGAGCGCGGCGAGCAGCCGGTCGTTGGTGCCGCGGATGTGGTCGGCGAGCAACCGGGCAGCAGTGTCGGCGTCGCGGGACTCGAGGGCATCGAGCACCGCGCGGTGCTCGCGCCAGGCCTGGTCGCGGGCGGCGGGTGTGCGCACCTCGAGCCACCGGGTGCGGGCCAGCCGCGTCATGGCGCCGCGCACGGCATCGACCATGACGGGGTTGCCCGAGAGCCGGCTGAGCTCCACATGGAAGTCGCCGCCGGCGCGTACCCCTTCCTCCGCGTCGCCGTGCCCGGCGGCCGGTGCATCCGCTTCGTCGTCGGTGGACGCCCACGGGGCGGGACGCGCGGCATCGAGCACCGCGGCGAGAACGGCGATGTCGTCGTCGGATGCCCGCGCGACCGCCAGGCGCACGGCGGCGGCCTCCACGGCCTCGCGCAATTCGGCCAGAGCCCCGATCTCCGCGAGGTCGATGGGCGAGACGATCCAGCCACGGCCGTCACGCTGCACGAGCCCCTCGGCGTCGAGCCGGCCCAGGGCGGCGCGCACGGGCGTGCGGGATGCGTCGAAACTCGCCTCCAGACCGCGCTCGGTCAGCCGCTCCCCCGGCGCGAGCTGCAGCGAGAGGATGGCCGCCCGCAGCCGGTCGTACAGCTGCACGGTCTGCGAGCTGGGCACGTTCGTCGTCATCATCATTCCCTTCCTCACCCGCCCGACCCGTCCCGCGAACTGTCACTCGAGCACCAGAAATCCGGAGATTCTGGGGCTTCACTCACGGTTCGCGGATGCGTGGGGCTCACGCTGGCGGCTCCGCGCGATTTGGTATACCAAGCTGGTGTACCAGAAGATTAGCAGGAACCCCCGAGGAGCCACCATGACCGCCAGCCCGCCGACCGACACGCAGACCGTGAGCGCCCGCGCCTGGGTCGTGCTCGCCCTCGGTGTGGCCGCGCAGACCGCCGGCACGGTTTTCGTCAGCGCCCCGGCGTTCCTCATCCCGCTGCTGCACACCGAACGTGGGCTCACCCTGGCGCAGGCGGGACTGCTCGCAGCCATCCCCACCTTCGGCATGGTGCTCACCCTCATCCTCTGGGGAGCCCTGGCCGACCGCATCGGCGAGAAGTGGGTGATCGCCGGCGGGTTGCTGCTCACGGCGCTCGCGGCCGGCGGGGCGATCCTGTCCGAGGGCTACCTCGCGCTCGGCGTCTTCCTACTGCTGGGCGGCATGGCCTCCGCCAGCACCAACTCCGCCAGCGGACGCATCGTGGTGGGCTGGTTCCCCAAGCACAAGCGCGGACTCGCCATGGGCATCCGCCAGATGTCGCAGCCGCTCGGCGTCACCGTCGCGGCCGTCACCATCCCGGTGATCGCCGCCGCCTCCGGGGTGGGCGCCGCCCTGGTCGTGCCGTTCGCGCTCACCGCGGTGCTGGCTCTCGCCTGCGCCATCGGCCTGGCCAACCCGCCCCGCGTCGCCCCGCCGGTGGGCGCCCCCGTCGCGCCGGCACGCAACCCGTATCGCACGAGCGGTTTCCTCTGGCGCATCCACGCGGCATCCGTTCTGCTGGTGGTGCCGCAATTCACCATCTCCACCTTCGGGCTGGTCTGGCTGGTGAGCGACCAGGGCTGGGATGCGCTGGCCGCCGGTGTACTCGTGGGCGCCGCGCAGTTCGTGGGCGCGATCGGGCGCATCGTGATCGGCGTGGTCAGCGACCGGGTGGGCAGCCGGGTGCGGCCGCTGCGCTGGGTGGCGGTGAGCGTGGCGAGCGTGCTGCTCGTGCTGGCCGCGGTGGATGCCGCGCACTGGGGCGCCGCCGCCGTGGTTTTCGTACTCGCGACGACGGTGACCGTGGCGCCGAACGGGCTGGCGTTCACCTCGGTCGCAGAGATGGCCGGCCCGGGCTGGTCGGGCAAGGCGCTGGGCGTGCAGAACACCGGCCAGTTCATCGCGGCGTCCCTGGTGGGGCCGCTGATGGGAGCCCTGATCGGGGTGGTCGGCTACCCGCTCACCTTCGCCGCTGCGGCGATCTTCCCGGCGCTGGCGGTGCCGGTCGTGCCGCGCGCCCACGCCGAGCACGATCACCTCTAGTCGGTTCGGATACGGCGGCGCGCCACCGCCGCAGTCAGCGGGATGCGCGTTGCCGGCGTGGTCTCCCCATCCGCGAGTCGCCGCGTCCCTGAGTTGCCGCGTCCCCGAGTTGCCGCGTCCGTGACTTGCCGGAAGGTGCCCCTTCAGCACGCTCGAGAGGGCACGATGCGGCAACTCGGCGAAAAGTTACTCGCTGACTTGCCGAAAAATGCCCCCTCGGTAGCCGCGAAAGGGCGTTAAGCGGCAACTCGGCGCAGAGTCGGGCAGCGGGAGCAGCGGGAGCAGCGGGAGCAGCGGGTGTAACGCGTGCCCGGACGCGACAGGCCCGGCGAGCGAGCATCCGCGCCGGTGCGGTGTCCGCGACGTCGTCGGCGCGGCGCTGGCAACGGCACCGGCGCGGAAGAAGAACCGGCGTGGCACGAGGTGTGAGGTGCCACGCCGGCCGATGAGGGCCGAAGCCGATTACGCGGCCTTGGGCTCCGCGGGAACCAGGCTGCGGAACGCCGCGGAGTGGTAGATCAGCGGGTCGCGGTCATCGCTCACCTTGAGCGATTTCACCTCGAGCAGCACGATCGTGTGATCGCCGGCGGGGGTCTCCGAGTAGATCTCGCAGTCGAGCCAGAGCGACGAGCCCTCCACGAACAGCGCACCGAGGTCGGTGGTGCGGGTGTCGATGTTGGCGAACCGGTCGCCCTTGCGGGAGGCCAGCTGGTAGCACTCGCGGCCGTGGTCGCTGCCCAGGATCGAGACGCCGATGCGTCCGCCGCGGCGCAGCACGGGCCAGGTCGTGGAGCTGTTCTGCACCGAGAAGAGCACCAGCGGCGGCTCGTACGAGACGCCCACCGAGAACGACGACGCCACGAGGCCGGTCGGCTCACCGTCGATCACGGCGCAGAGCGCAGCCACCCCGGAGGGGAACTTGCCGAACGCCCCGCGGATGGCGCTCGGGTCGCTGCTGATGGTCTCCAGGCCGTGCTGGTCGGTCGGTTCGAGGGCCGTGGCCAGGTCGAGGTCGGCCGGGCCGTCGGTGCGGTCGCGGGGGCTCATGCGCTCGCTCCGGTCGACACGGGGGCGGATGCGTCGGAGGCGCTTTCGACATCCGTTTCGGGATTCTTGCCCAGCATGCCCAGCACCAGGGGCTGCAACAGACGGAGCACGGCGAGGTTCTCGGCGGCCCAGGCGGCCACGATCTCCTCCATCTTCTCCATCTGGCCGGTGACGAAGTAGAGGCCCTTGGTGGGCACGCTCGCGCCGAGCTCGACGAGCAGCGGACGCAGGTTGACGTCCGGGCCCATCGAGTGGCTGAGGTCGGCGCCGGTCATCACCGGGATCGCCGTCACCCCGCGCAGACCGTTGGCCGCATACCGGTCGAGGAAGCCCTTGAGCAGGCCCGTGTAGGTGGCCTTGTAGGTGGGGGTGGCGACGACGAGCAGGTCGCTGTCGGCGACGGCCTGGTTGAGCTCTGCCATCTCGGCGGAAGGCCACTCGAAGATGTGGCTCGAGTACTCGGCCAGGTCGATGACCCGCAGGTCGTAAGTACCGGCGACGAGCAGCTCGTCGACCAGCGTTTCCGCAAGTTTGAGGGTGCGGCTCTGGGGCTTGGGGTTGCCCACCAGAATGGTAATTTTCAGCATCGTGTTCCTCCATCGAACCACTGGATCAGGTCTCGAACTCGATGCCGGCTACCAATCCGGGTGCTCAGGCGTGCGCGGAACGCACACATCAAGCACCGACGTGCATAGCTTCGTCATCGAATTCGATGAGTGAGCCACTGAGGATTGGTGTCTCAGATGGTGAGCAACGGCTTACGTCGCACTCATAGTCTGCGGTCGCCGGGTTGCCGTGACGTGTCCCGTTCATTACATCTGTGTTTCGCCGTCGGTCGGTGGGTTCGGGGGCCTCCTGACCGGCCATTTTGCGGCCTCACGCCGGGGCCGGCGGCCATTAAGGCGGGCACATTGGCGAAACGCCCCGGTGCGCGGGCCGCTGCGACGGCGTGTCACGAGATCCTCCGCCTGTACCGGCCACCCGGCTGCGGGCGGATGGGTGGGCATCCGTTGCCGCCGCATCGCACCCACCGTGCACGCCGTGGCTGCGGGCACCGGACCCGCGCCATGTGGTGCAATAGAGCCGATGCATACTCCCCCAGCCCCGCCCGCCCGCACTGTCATCTCCCCCGACAACGTGCAGATCGCCACCTACGAATTCGGCGACCCCGATGCCCCCACCGTGCTCGCGGTGCACGGTTTCGCCTCGAGCGCGCTGGCCAACTTCCATGCCACCGGCTGGATCCGCGACCTCGTGCGCGAGGGGTACCACGTCATCGCGATCGACCAGCGCGGCCACGGCCAGAGCGACAAGCCGCACTCCTCCGACGCGTACTCGATGGACCTGCTCGTCACCGACGTGCTCACCGTGCTCGACACCTTCATGCTCGACGAGGTCGACTACGTGGGCTACTCGCTCGGCGCCCGGGTCGGCTGGCACGCCGCCCGGTTCATGCCCACCCGCATCAACCGCGCGGTCTTCGGCGGCATCCCCGACGGCGACCCGCTCACCCGGTTCCGGGTCGACGAGGCGCTCGCGTTCGTGCGCGAAGGCACCCCGGTGACGGATGCGCTCACCGCCGCGTACCTGAAAATGGCCGGCGCCATCCGCGACAACGACCTCGAGGCGCTCATCGCCCTCGTGGAAGGCATGCGCGACGGCCCGCAGCCGCACGCCGCGAACGCACCCGAACAGCGGGTGCTCTTCGCCACCGGCAGCGAGGACCGCATCCTCGAGGCCTCGCGCGCCCTGGCCGAAGCCACCCCGCGCGCGGCGTTCTTCGAGATCCCCGGCCGCAATCACTTCAACGCGCCCACCTCCCGGGCGTTCCGGGATGCGGCGATCAAGTTCCTGGGGCTGCCAGGCTCGGACTGAGCGCGGTCGCGGGGCCGCTCAGCCCTGCAGGAGGCGGCCCGACGCGTGGGCGCGTCGCGCACCCAGGTCACGGGGTCTCGACACGCTCGACCAACGCGTGGGCGCGACCATCCCGCACCTCACGAGGTCTCGACCAACGTGTGGGCGCGACCATTTCGTCGGTCGAGCCTGTCAGTGATGATGGGTGTGGGGTCGGGTTGGTCTGACTCAGAGCCTGTCCGACGCCTTGGCTGTCTTTGTCTCGATGCGTCGACTGGCCTGGCCCTGACATCTAATGTCGCG